>OHRH01001505.1_pt1 | contig 10408 bp, 9 predicted proteins | sample 1578391 | NCBI WGS metagenome assembly OHRH01 (sample SAMEA3879599, study PRJEB24766) | human gut metagenome | biome: human-associated habitat; feature: feces | place: USA | collected 1985/1987 | reverse complement strand
AGATGCATAAGTCGACATTGGAAACCCACCATCAGTCGATCATGCCCGTGCTGGCGCTCGTCCTCGCCACCTTCTTCTGGGGGAGCTCCTTCATCACGGTCGGCTCCGCGCTCGAGTACACGAACCCGCTCACGCTCGTGATGCTCAGGTTTGGCGTGGCCGCCTTCTTCGTCCTGCTCATGCTCAAGGGGCGGATTGCGGACATTCCCAAGCGCACCTGGAAGGCGGGGGCGGCCTGCGCCTTCCTCATCTATCTGGGCTACACGACGAACGCCGCGGGCCTCATGACCCTGCAGAGCTCCGAGTCTGGCTTTCTCACGGCGCTCTACGTGCCGATCACGCCGCTTCTCGTCTGGGTGGTCTTCGGCAAGGCGCCCACTAAGGGAGCCGTCTTCGGCGTGATGATGGCGTTTGCGGGCCTCGTCCTGCTCGCCAACCCCTTCACGCTCAGCTTCTCGAACAACTGGGGCGAGTGGGTCACGATTCTCTCGGCCCTCATCTCCGCTGTCGAAATCATGGTGGTGGGCCGCGTCGCGCCGGGCACTCAGGCGAGGCAGCTCGCATTCACCCAGCTTTTCTTCACCGCCGTCTTTGCAGCCGTCGGCCTGGCCGTCGCCACAGCGGCAGGCGTCCCGCTCAAGGAGACGACCTTCAACACGACGGTGGTGGGCGGCATCCTCTGGCTTGCCGTCATCGTCGCCTTCGTGCAGGTGCTGCTCTCCTGGGCGCAGCGCTACGTACTCCACAATTTGCTCTATGACGCTGAGGGCAATTTTATTTTGGGGGAGAGCGTCTTTGCCGCCATCATCGGTTGGTTCGCAGGCGAAAGCCTCGGAACGGCGGGCATCATCGGCGGCGTCCTGATCGTGGGCGGCATTCTCTGCGGCGAAATCAGGCTTCCGCGCAGGAAGGCCGCACCCAAGGAGCTTTCGTCATGACGGACACCCGTCCCGTCGGCATTCTCGACTCGGGCTTCGGAGGCCTTTCCGTAGCCCGCGCCGTCGCCGAGCTGCTTCCGCAGGAAAACCTCGTCTACGCCGCCGACTGCGGCTTCGCCCCCTGGGGCGACAGAACGGACGACTTCATTCTCGAGCGCACGCATGCGCTCGTCTCACACCTTCTCAGGAAGGACGTGAAGGCCATCGTCATCGCCTGCAACACGGCCACGGCCGTCTGTGCGGAAAGCCTGCGCGCCGAGCTCTCCATGCCCGTCGTGGGCATCGAGCCCGCCGTGCTTCCCGGCGCCCGCACGACCAGGACGGGCATCATCGGCGTGATGGCGACGACGAAGACGCTCGCAAGCGCCAAATACCGCCACCTCAAGTCCATCGCCCCCAAGGAGGTCAGGATCATTGACTGTCCGTGCCCCGGCCTCATGGACTGCGTGGAAGCGGGCGAATTCCGCACGCCGCACACGATGGCCCTTCTCAGGGAGTACGTGGAGCCGCTCGTCGAGGCGGGCGCCGACACGCTCGTTCTCGGCTGCACGCACTATCCCTTCCTCTCCGATGCCATCCGCCTCACTGCGGGACCGGGCATCAGGCTCATCGATCCCGCCCCCGCCGTCGCGCGTCAGCTCAAGCGCCGCCTTGACGAGCCGGGCCTCCTCAACGACACGAAAAAGGCGCCCGCGCGCATCTTCTGCACGACGGACGCCAATGAGGCGCGCGAGCGCATTCTCAGGCTCCTCTGGACGGACAACGCCGTCCTGCAGAAGCTCGACGGGAGCGTCAGGCCCTGAGGGCCAGCTCCGGAACTTCAGGCGCCTTGAGATACTCCTCGAGGCGCCCTCTCATTTCGCCGGGAATCGGACGCTTGACGACGGCGTCGCCCTCGCGTGCGGCGCAGACCGCCGTCTCGATGCAGGCGAGCCTGCATTCGTCGCCCGCGTGGATCGTCATGGCGAAGCACACGGACGTCGTGCCGATGCTCTCGATCCACATGCGCAGCACGCAGTAATCCCCGCATCGGCTCGGAGCGCAGAAGTCGCACCGGATCCCCGCGATCGGGAACCCGTAGCCCTCGACGAGGCTCTCCTCGTAGCTCAGGCCCGCACACTCGCGGAAGAAGTCCTCCATGGCGTTGTTGAGCATCACGAAGTACTGGGGATGGTAGACGATGCCCGCCGGATCACAGTGGTTCCAGCGAATGCGAAGGGGCTGCTCAAAAACCTTTCCGCTCATGACGCCACCTCATCGATGTGCAACGGAGCGCAGGACGGCGCGCACGGGACTGGCCTCGACGCCCTCGAGCTTGAGGGGCAGCGCAATGAGCTCGTAATCGCCCGCCTCGACCTGGCTCAGGTCGAGGTTCTCGATGATGGAGATGCCGCCCTGAAGGGCCACGCGGTGCGAAAGCAGGAGCGTGCTGTCGGCGGGGTCGATGCTCGGGGTGTCGAGCCCTATGAGCATCACGCCCGACTCGAGGAGCATGCGCACGGCGCCGGGAGAGACGGACCTGAAGTCCTCCGTCCAACGCTCGGGCGCGGTCCTGCGGGTCTTGATGAGGACGCGCTCGTGGAAGCAGGCGCTCGAGAGTTCCTCGCGGCTGACGGGCTCTGTCGTGTCCGCACCGCTCAGGTCGATGACGCGGCAGCGGCCGATGAAGCGCTCGAGCCTGAGCGTGGCGACGTCCACGGCGCCGCTGTCGAGATGCATCGGGGCGTCGACATGCGCGCCCACGTGCGGCGACATGTGGATCGTCGAGATGTTGGCAACTCCGCCGTCGTTGATGCGCTCGTTCCAGAGGACCTGGAACGGCGTGTCGCCCGGGAATACGGGCGCTCGGGTGCTTACGGAAGGGGAAATGTCCCAAAGGCTGCGCATGCAGTGGCCTCCTGAATGTTCTTGTCTTCGTAGCATAATATTCTGCGTGTCCGGCCGCACGTTTTCCAGCCGGCAATGTCGGAGATTTACGCCGTGAATGAAAGTTTCTTCAAAATGATCCTGTCGCGCCACTCCCTTGGCGCCAAGCATCTCGTCATTCCCGCCCCTGACGTGGGCGCCCTGCGTCTGGCCGTGACGGCCGCCTGCCGCGTGCCCTGCCATCAGGAGACGCTTCCCTTCCGCTGGGTCGAGATCTCCTCCCGCGACCGTCTCGCCGACCTCTTCGAATCGGTTCTGCCTGCGGACGCCGACGAGGAGATGCGCGCCAAGGCCCGCGGCAAGGCCCTGAAGGCGCCGATGTGCATGGCGCTCGTGGGCACGGGCCTCTCCCCCGACTCCCAGGACCGAGAAGCCGACGAACGCCTGATGACGGCAGGCGCCTCGCTCATGAACTTCCTTGCAGGCCTGCATGCCCAGGGCTTTGCCGCGAAGGCAGTCTCCGCCAAGGACTTCCCCGCCCCCGACGGCCTTTACGATCCGACCTGCGAGCGCCTGCTCTGCTTCGTGCTCGTGGGAACGCCCGACACGCCCGTCAACTATCAGGACATCGGCATGGGCAACGACGAACGCCAGCCGCTCTCCCGCTGGTAGGACGTCAGCGCCTGAGCCCGGCGGCGCGCATGCCGTCGAGCGAGGCCAGGATGTCCAGAAGCGTGCGCGGCGCATCGCCTTCGGCATCGTCGCCCGCCAGCACGTAGGCGGGCACGCCGCTGCGAACGGCGCGCATGACGAGGGATGCAATCAGAGTGCGGGTGACGGGGTCGCCCGCACTTTTGCTTTCCGGGTCCCTCACGAAGACAGGCGAAAGCGGGCCCGAACGATGCCAACGCACGAAGAGCGGCCCCGAAAGCCTCCAGTCGGGATCCGAGGGATCCTGCGCGTCGCAGGCGGCAAGCGCCCGCATCTGGCGCTGCAGTCCGGGCATGCCCTCATTGAGTCCCATCACGGGCCTGATGCCGAAGTTTCTCAGGAGCGCCATGAGGCGCGGCGTGAGCAGCGTCGGATTTCTCACCTCGAAGGCGAGCACGGGGGCGGCGTCCGCAGAGCCCAGCTCCCGCACCAGCCCCTCTGCGAAGGCACCCAGCTCCTCCACGGCCTTCTGCCTGCCCTGAAGCGTCTTCATCTGCGAGGACGGATAGGGCCCGAAGTCGAAGAGCACGCCGCCGAGCTTCTCGCCGAGTCCGTCCGTGCAGCTTCTCACGAAGGCTGCGGCGGCCGCCACGTTGAGGAACTCCCTGTTGAGGCCGCCTGCACGGCCGCGTCTGTCGTGCACGAAGACGCTCGTCACGAGCGCGGGCGCGCGCACGATGAAGCGGAAGTCGGCGGGAACGGCGGACGCCAGAACGGCAAGCTCCGCCTGTGAATGGGGATGGAGGTATCCGCGCTCGAGGCAGACGCAGCCCAGCCAGGGCGTTCGCGCGAGCACGGACAGGCCGTCTAGTCCCTTCATGCGGAGCGCGCCGCTCGAGGCCGAGTATATGGTGCCGCGCCAGTACGGCCGCCCGAAGCCGAGCGTGCCCAGACGCACGAGCCTCGAAAGACGTGCCGAAGCCTCGAGCACGCTCCTGCGGGGCGGCTCGCCCGAGACGGGCGCGTCCGGACGCGGCGCATCGTCAAAGAGCGGCTCCCTGCTTCTCTCAATCATCGGCTTGCCCTTCATCATGGCGTTTTCGTCCTGACATGCTCTCGCGTACGTGCGTCCTGACATCGCAGGCATCCCAGCGAGGGCACTCAGACGACCTCTTTTTTGGTAGCATTGAATGATATTCGCGGCCGCGTTCGTCTCCCGTACATCCGTACGCCGCAGGCCTGCTCAAGCGATATTAATTGAAATATGCCCATCACTGATAGTTCCGAAGAGAAGGCCATGAAGAAGGACCTGACGCAGGAGGAAATCCCCGTCTGGGTCGTCGACGACGACGAGGTCCGCTATTCGATCCGCTTTGCTCTTGCGACGCACGGCATCGATGCACGCACCTACGCCAGCGGCGAAGACTTCTTCAACCTCGTCGAAACGGACCAGCCCGGCTGCCTCGTCGTCGACCTGACCATGCCCGGCATGAGCGGCATCGAGGTTCTGAAGCGCCTTCGCGATCTCGACAGCCCCATCAAGGTCATCGTGCTTTCCGGCCACGGCACTATCCGCACGGCCGTCGAAGCCATGGAGAACGGCGCGATCTCCTTCATGGAGAAGCCCGTCGATCCTGACGACCTTCTCGTGAAGATCAACGCCGCACGAGACGCCTCCCTTCTCGAGGTCTGCAAGACGCGCGTGCGCCACATGCTCCGCCAGTTCTCCAAGCGCGAGACACAGATCTTCGATCTGGTCTGTCAGGGCCTGAAAAACGGCGAGATCGCCGAAAAGCTCTTTCTTTCGACGCGAACGGTCGAATCTCACCGCGCCAACATCACGAAGCGCCTTGAAGACCGCGCGCCGATCGGCATCCTCTACGAACTCGCGCGCACCAAACTCGACACGAGCCCCGTGCAGTTCTGCAAGCTCCAGCCCGCCCGCGGTAAGCAGAGCAAGAAGAGCGAAGAGAAAAGCGAGAAGAAGGCCAAAGAGAAGACCGAGGACTAATCTCCCCCTGCCTCACAGAGGTTTTTGCGCCAAATTTCCATGAAAAAACGGGAGTCCGCAAACGGACTCCCGTTTTTTTTTCATTCGCGGCTGCCCCGCTCCGATCAATCCTTGAAGAGCTCGTGCGCGAGCTTCATCGGACAGAACTTCGGGCCGCACATGCTGCAGAAGTGAGCCTTCTGGGCGGCGGCCCCGGGAAGCGTCTCGTCATGGAAGGCACGGGCCCTGGCGGGATCCACGGCAAGGGCGAACTGGTCGGGCCAGCGGAATTCAAAGCGGGCCATGCTCATGAGGTGGTCGCGCAGGATCGCACCGGGCACGCCTCGGGCGATGTCGGCCGCATGGGCCGCGATGCGGAATGCGGCCATGCCCTCGCGCACGTCGTTCGCATCGGGAAGGCCGAGATGCTCCTTGGGCGTCACGTAGCAGAGCATCGCCGTGCCCGCCCCCGCGATCATGGCGCCGCCGATGGCGGCCGTGATGTGGTCGTAGCCCGCACCGACGTCGCTCACGAGCGGCCCGAGCGTGTAGAAGGGCGCGTCATCGCACCACTCGCGCTCATTGAGCTGGTTGAGCTCGACGCCGGGCATCGGAATGTGGCCGGGCCCCTCGATCATCACTTGCACGTCGCGAGCACCCGCCCTGCGGTTGAGCTCCCCGAGCGTCCTGAGTTCGGCGAACTGCGCCGCATCGTTGCCGTCGTAGAGGCTGCCCGAGCGCAGGCCGTCGCCGAGCGAGAGCGTCAGGTCGTAGTGCGCCGCAATGTCGAGGATCTCGTCAAAGTGCTCGTAGAGGAAGTTCTCCCTGCCGAAGGCCTTCATCCACCTGGCCATCATGCCGCCTCCTCGGGAGACGATGCCCGTCAGGCGGCTGCGCGTAAGCTCGACGTGGGGCAGGAGGAGCCCAGCGTGGATCGTCATGTAGTCGACGCCCGCCCTGGCCTGGTCCTCCAGGACGTCCCTGAAGATCTCCCAGGAGAGCGCGAGCGGATCGCCGCCTGCGCGCTCGAGCGTTTCGTAAAGCGGCACGGTGCCGACGGGCACGGGCGAGCCGCGCAGGATCATCTCGCGGGTCTCGCGGATGCACCTGCCGGTCGAGAGGTCCATCACGGTGTCCGCGCCTCTGGCGAGCGCCTCCTGCATCTTGCGGCCTTCCTCGCGCCAGTCGGAGGACGAGGCGGAAGTGCCGACATTGGCGTTGACCTTGGTGGCGAAGTGGCGGCCGATGACGGTGGGCTCGACCTCGGGATGCGTGAAGGCGGCGGGGAGGACGGCCTGTCGGGCAGCCACGCGGGCCCTGACGCGCTCGCCCGTCCAAGGCTCGACGCGTTCGAGAAGCGGCATGAGCCTGTCGCGCACGCGCTCAAGTCCCGGCTCGGAGAGCGAGGCGGCGAAACCTTCGAGATTGGCGTTTTCGCGTGCGGCCGCATAGGCCATTTCAGGCGTCACGACGCCCGCTCGCGCGGCGGCGAGCTGCGTGGGGCTGCCAGGTTCGGGGCGCTCGCGGCGCACGAGCTCGACCGTTTCGCCCGCATCGGCGGCGCCGTAGCCGCCCGTGACGTCGGTCATGAAGAAGTCGGGATTCCTGCCGCCGCCGAAGCATTCGGGCGTGTCGGAAAGCCTGATGCGGCGCAGAGGGACGTCCTCGCCCGCCTCGCTCCTCACGAAGAAGCGTTCGCCAGCGGGACGCAGGTCAGGATTGGAATGGAAGTGGTTGTGCATAATCGCGCTCCAGAAGAATTGAAGTGAGGGCGCGACCGGCGAAGAGAACGGTGCCGTGGGCCTTCCTTCGAAGGCCGGATGTCGATTTGTCCGCAGCGTTTCCCGACGCAGGTCTGAACCTGATCCGGTGCGACGGGTGTTTCTCAACCGGCCCCTGAAAAGCCGATACCCCGAACGCGCAAGTCCGATTGTAGGGCAAAAAGAGGCGTCATCCCGCAGGAACACGCCTGCTGAGGACACTTTTCCCTGCACGGTGCCCCCGTGCCGAAGACGGCCCGTCGGGAAGACGCACGCGAAACGGACTGCTAAAATATAAGGATTGCCTTTTGTCCGTTCCGCCCGCCGCTCCCTGCGGCCCCTCCTGCGCAGCGGACGCCGTTTTTTCTTTTTTCACCCGAGGTTTTCCGACATGGAACTGAATCCCCTTACCGCCCTCTCCCCGATCGACGGCCGCTATGCCCGCCAGACCGACGCGCTTCGCGACATCTTCTCCGAATGCGCCTTCATGAACGCCCGCGTTCGTGTCGAAGTGGAGTGGCTCATCAGTCTTTCCGAAGCCGGCTTTGCTGAACTTCCGCACCTCAGCGACCACGGCAAGGCCTTCCTGCGCGGCCTCGCCGACAACTTCTCGCTCGCCGACTGCGAAGCCATCAAGGAAATCGAAAAGACGACGAACCATGACGTGAAGGCCGTCGAGTACTGGATCAAGAACCAGGTCGCCCACGACGAAGAGCTCAAGTCCGCCTCCGAGTTCGTGCACTTCTCTTGCACGTCCGAGGACATCAACAACACGAGCCACGCCATCATGCTCAAGCGCGGCCGCGAAGCCCTCGCCGACTACCTCCAGCAGATCCACGACACGATCGCAGGCTTCGCCCACCAGTGGGCCGAAATCCCGATGCTCTCCCGCACGCACGGCCAGACCGCCTCTCCGACGACGGTCGGCAAGGAATTCGCCAACGTCGCCGTGCGTCTTGAACGCGTGATCGAAGCCATCCGTGCCGTCAAGATCTACGCCAAGATGAACGGCGCCGTCGGCAACTACAACGCCCACCTCGTCTCCTATCCGGAATACGACTGGGAAGCCCACTCCCGCAAAGTCGTCGAGGAACGCCTCGGCGTGACGTTCAACACGCACACGATCCAGATCGAGCCGCATGACTACATGGCCGAGCTCTTCCACCAGATCGAACGCGCCAACACGATCCTCATCGACTTCGACCGCGACGTCTGGGGCTACATCTCCATGCACTTCTTCAAGCAGAAGCTGCGTGAAGGCGAAGTCGGCTCCTCCACGATGCCGCACAAGGTCAACCCGATCGACTTCGAAAACTCCGAAGGCAATCTCGGCCTCGCCAACGCCGTTCTCGATCATCTCGCCGGCAAGCTCCCGATCTCCCGCTGGCAGCGCGACCTGACGGACTCTACCGTCCTGCGCAACCTCGGCGTCGCCTTCGGCTACTGCTTCATCGGCTACAACGCCCTGACGCGCGGCCTCGGCAAGCTCCAGGTCAACGAGCAGGTCATCGCCGCCGACCTCGACAACGCCTGGGAAGTCCTCGCCGAAGCCGTTCAGACCGTGATGCGCCGCTACGGTGTGCCGCATCCGTACGAGCAGCTCAAGGCCCTCACCCGCGGCAAGGACGGCATCACCAAGGAAACGATGCGCGAATTCATCTCCAACCTCGACATCCCCGCCGATGCCAAGGCCTCCCTGATGGAACTCACGCCCGCCACCTACATCGGCAAGGCCGTCGAACTCGCCCGCCGCTGCTGATCCGCTTGAGATCCGCCTGCCAAGGGACCGTCCCTTCGGACGGCTCTGAATCCTTAGGCAAAAGCCCCGCTCGATTGAACGGGGCCTTGCGCGCTGTCTCTCAGGTCGTTCGAGGGTTCTTATTCGACACGGCCGAGCAGGCAGTATTCCATGATGGCCTTCTGGGCATGCAGGCGGTTTTCTGCCTCGTCCCAGACGACGGACTGCGGACCATCGATGACGTCGGCCGTGACTTCCTCGCCGCGGTGGGCGGGCAGGCAGTGCTGCACCATGCAGCCGGGGTTGGTACCCGCCATCAGCTCCCGGTTGATCTGATAGCCGGCAAAGGCCTTCTCCCGGATGGCCTTCTCCTCCTCCTGGCCCATGGAGGCCCACACGTCGGTGAACACCACGTCGGCGCCCACGGCGGCCTGTTTGGGATCCCGGCAGAGGGTAAAGCGGAAGCTGGGGTCGCTCTTGGCAAAGGCCAGCACATCGGGGTGGGGCTCATAGCCCTCCGGGCAGGCCACGGCCACCTCCATCCCCACCTTCAGGCCGCCCACGATGAGGGAGTTGGCCATGTTGTTGCCGTCGCCGATGTAGCACATCTTCAGCCCCTCCAGCACCGCCTTGTGCTCCCGGACCGTCATCAGGTCGGCCAGCACCTGGCAGGGGTGGCAGAAATCCGTCAGGCCGTTGATCACCGGGATGTTGGCGTGGGCCGCCAGGGTCTCCACCTCCTCCTGGGCAAAGGTGCGGATCATAATGCCGTCGCAGTACCGCAGCAGCACCCGGGCGGTGTCCTCCACCGGCTCGCCCCGGCCGATCTGGCTCTCCTTGCCGGACAGGAACAGAGCGTGTCCGCCCAGCTGGTACATTCCAGTCTCAAAGGAGACCCTGGTCCGGGTGGAGTTCTTCTCAAAAATCATGGCCAGAGTCTTGCCCCGGAGATAGTCGTGGACCAGACCGTGCTTCTGGCTGTATTTCAGCTGGTCAGCGGTGTTGAGGATCTTGATGATGTCCTCCTTGGACAGATCCAGCAGCTTGAGTAAGTCTTTCTGCATGATAAAAACCCCCGATGTTCAGAGTGAGGATGACAGAGGGAGCGGGCCTGCCCTCCGCGCTGAAGTTAAGAAAGCGCTGCTTTCAGGATGGCCAGGCCCTTGTCCATCTCCTCCTGGGTGATGACCAGGGGGGGGAGCAGGCGCAGGCCGGGGCCGGCGGTGAGGACCAGCAGGCCGCTCTGGATCAGCTTGGCGGCCAGCTCCTTGTTGGTGCGCTCCCCCTTCACGTCGATGCCGATCATCAGGCCCATGCCCCGGGTGGCGCCCAGGCATGGCAGGTCCAGGGCCTCAATGCGGCTGCGGAGATATGCCCCCTTCTCCTGGACGGACTGGAACATGGCGTCGTCCATCCGGTCCAGCACGTAGCAGGCTGCGGCCGCGGAGATGGGGTTGCCCCCGAA
>OHRH01001500.1_pt1 | contig 10430 bp, 8 predicted proteins | sample 1578391 | NCBI WGS metagenome assembly OHRH01 (sample SAMEA3879599, study PRJEB24766) | human gut metagenome | biome: human-associated habitat; feature: feces | place: USA | collected 1985/1987 | reverse complement strand
AACAGATTCATGAAACCTGATTCAAGAAGTCCCTGGATAATAATCTGACGGCGCGAAGCACCAAAAGCCTTAAGCAACCCGAACTCACGTCCGCGTTCCAAGAAACGCGCCACGGTCAGATTCAAGGCATTAGCCCAACCTATCAGTAGCAGGGCAACGGACATCACCAATAGTATAAGAACCGCAGTCCGACTCCCTTTCACTTCTTTCTCATAAGCTTTTTGTGGAGTGAGATGAATGTCTTTCAGCGGTATCAGTTCTACCGCCCAAGTCTTATGTCTCAAGGCATCAGTTTTGTACTTATCGGATATATTGAGAAAAGCCTCTTCAATCTCTTCCGGACATTTTCCGGACATCAGGCGGACATAGGTATAAACTCCGTGAATGTACCAAATGTCCTGTCGCTCTTTGGGAATCGTACTATATGAAAGTAGAAAATCATATTGCAGATGGGAACGAACAGGCATATCTGCTATCACGCCGGTAACTTCAAAGTTTTGCTGCGATGAAGGCGTACTGAAAGTCAGCACCTTCCCTATCGGGTCTTCTTCATCAAAATAACGATTTGCCGCACTTTCGGTCAGTACCACCGTATTAGGACGCACCAGTTGCCCGGTCTTATCTCCTCTAATTATCGGGAAATTAAATATCTCAAAAAAAGCAGGTTCGGTGTAGCAATAATGTGCTTCGGCAAATCTCCTGTCGAAGTAATTCACCACTTGTTCGCGGTCTTGTGCTGTTACACGGACATACTTCTCAATGCCTGCAATTTCACGAGCCATTGCAGGTGCATGGCCGTAAGCTGTAGTCGCCCAGTTATCTGTCAGCGTCTTGCCTTCATACAACCGGCTTTCAACACGATATACACGTTCGGTATTGTGGAATGAATCGTAGCTTAACTCCGACCATACGTAAAGTATGATAAGCAATGCTGTTGCAATACAAACAGACAATCCCGTTATATTTATCAGTGTCAGAGATTTTTTAACCCGCTGACTACGTATCACTTGTGAAAAGTAATTTATCATATCATAGACTTATTTCAGTATCAGTTTCTCGTTATCGCCAAACAGTTCATATCCGGATACAATCACCCGATCACCAGGTTTTAATCCTTCGGTAACCTCATAGTACTGCGGATTTTGTCGTCCGATGCGGATAGGCTGACGAATAGCAAATTTACCACTTTCATCCACAACATACATCCATCGTCCACCGCTTATTTGGAAAAATCCGCCACGCGGCACCAAAATAGCCTGTGCAGGGTCACCCAATTGTAGATTGATATGATAGGTCTGCCCTGCACGTATATTCTCCGGTCGTCCGGCTGTAAACTGCAAATCGGTACGAAACTGCCCTTCTTTTACTTCCGGATACGGCTTCGTCACCTCCAGTTTATAACTGACACCATCACGGGTAAAGTCAGCCGGCAATCCGGGTACAACACGCTCCACGTAATGTTCGTCAATCTGCGCTTGTACTTTCAGGTCAGAAGTGATGATCTGACCAATGTGCTCGCCCGCAGCTATTGATTGTCCTATCTGTGCATCAAGATTACCTACCTGCCCGTCAATAGGAGCTTTCACCTTCAGGTTCTCAATTCGTTCGCGTACCAGCGCGAGACTCTGTTTCATATTACGTATGTTCTCGTCCAAGCTGTTTACCTGACTTTCACGGAAAATATTATCCTGACGAATACGCTCGTCAATGACATCCAACTGTTCTTTAGCCGCATCATACTCCTCTTTGGCAAGTCGATAATCTTCTTCTGCAATAAGTTGCTCTTTTATCAGGCGACTGTATTGCTCATAACGGCGCTGTTTCACCAGCCGATCTTTATTTAGCCCGATACGCTCTTGTTTTAAACGCAAGCGTTCCTGCTCCATGCTAATACGGGTATTACGAAGTTCATTCTCCTGATAAGCCAGATCCGCTTCGCTCTGCATAATACCAATATTTAGTAACGGATTACTGAGACGCAAAATCACGTCGCCTGCCTTCACCATAGCACCTTCTTCTTTTAGACGTTCTTCCACACGTCCACCTTCCACGGCATCCATATAAATAATACGATTAGGCATTACCTGACCAATGACACGAATATAGTCATTAAACTCACCACGGTTAACGGTAGCAATCGTCAGACGTTCTTTCTCCACAGTCATGGAAGAGGTAGTGTCTCTGAATATGAAATATAAAACAACGGCAATAACAAAGGCTATACCACCTATTACATATAGATGTTTACGGGTAATGCCGGGTTTACGTTCAATAGGTGTATCCATAAGGAATCAATCAAAAATAGGGTTATTATAAATTAGTTATTAAAGATGTATCAACTTTGTTATTCAAAATATATAAACTCTGCCTTTATAAGAAAGTTCCCTCCCGGTAATATTTCTCCAGTTTCATCATCATTTCTACCTGCAAGCGCACACGAACCAGTTCTGCTTTGGCGGAAATAAAACGATTACGGGCTTCCATTAACTGAAAGACAGAGATAAGCCCTTCTTCCCACTTTCGTTCGGATTCTTTCAAGACCAGAGTTTCCGCGCTCAATTGCTGCAATACCTGTTGATGTTCCGTATAGCCGGCACGTAGGGAAAGAAGAGTTTGCTCAATTTCAGTATATAGCTGTTGCTTCTCCAATTCCTCTTCATTCTTCAGGCGATACAAGTTCAATTTCAACTTCCTTTGATTCGTAAAACGTTCAAAACCGCTCAACAAAGGGAAAGAGATACCGATACCGATATATTTTCCTATATTATCCCGCAATTGCCTGGCGGAAAATGCAGTGTTGTAGAAATTAGAACCTACCGTAAAGCGGCCATAAACAGAAGGAGAAAAAGCTCCGCCCGCCATTGCATATTCTTTGCGGGCAGCTTTCTGCTTTAAGCTAATCATACGCATGGCAGGGAGTACTTCCAACGATTGTCTATACAATGTTTCCGTAGAGGGGAGTGAAAGTAACGGGAGTTTATTCAATTCGACAATCGTATCCTGAATGACAAGTGTATCACCCGACTGAAAGTTCATCAACTGTTCCAGATGCAGTAATGACAACCGACAGCTATTAGCACGGGATTGGTAACGATATATATCCCCTTCCCTGCGGGCTTTTACCTCTTGCAAGTCGGAAACGGATTTCAAGCCCAGTTCCACAAATGTCTCGGTTTGTTTCAGGTATCGTTCGCTCAACCGGCTTTGCTCCAAAGCCAAATTCAAGAGTTTTCTTTCCAAAACCAGTTTGTAGTAAGCATCCGTCACTTGATAGGCGAGTTCATTCTGCCTGTCTTTCAGTTCCCACTTGCTGCGTTCCCGATTTATTTTCCGAAAACGAACCTGATTGATACGTGAAAAACCTTCAAACAAAGACAACGTCATATCAAGACCTATCGTTCCTTCTTCAAAAGTCTTTTCCGTATAACCATTGGTATCCGGGTCTATCGAACGCCCGAAACGCTTTCCTGTTTCTGCGTTGGCTACTATGCGGGGAAGAAATGTACCGATAGCGGCAGCATAATCCGTTCGTGCTTCCTTTATGTTAATGGCACTATTCCGTATAGAAGGATTCTGTTTCCATGCCAAACGGATACATTCATCCAAACTCATTGCAGATTGAGCATACGTAATCACGGGCAATAAAAACAATAAAAAGAAAATGTTCCTCATTCTTCAGTATATATGCAATTGTGTTCTATATGAATTAAAAAAGCAAACATAATGCCACAATACTTAAACCACTGATTACAAGATAGATGACATACATTATTTTATCGTTCCCGTCCAATTATTACACACTATAACGTCTAAAAATTGGACGTTATCAATAAAAAGCCACCATGACCTGCGTGCAAACAGCCATTATTCAACGTTCAGGCTATAAATATTACTTAAACGAAACATAGGATAAAGTCATGTTTCAGGAAATGTATCATAAAACGTCTAATTATTGGACACTCTCTTGCAGGGAAAAGTAAAAACGAATATCTTTACCCAAAAACTTAAAGAATCGTTCAACCCAGACAGATCCCCCCCAATCTTACATATATGGAAACCGGAACTATTTTAATAGTAGATGATAATAAAAGTGTGTTGGCTTCGCTGGAACTTTTACTCGAAAATGAATTCAGTACAGTCCGCACAGCTGCCAATCCTAATCAAATAACAACACTGCTCACTACCACTTCCATTGATATCGTAATTCTCGATATGAATTTTTCGGCTGGTATCAATAACGGCAACGAAGGACTATACTGGCTGAAACATATTCACGAAATCCGCCCCACACTCCCTGTGGTAATGTTAACTGCTTACGGAGATGTGGAACTAGCCGTAAAAGCTTTGAAGAACGGAGCTGCCGACTTTCTTCTCAAACCTTGGGATAACCGGACACTGGTTCAGAAAATAAAGGAAGCATACAATAATAAATCGAACAGGAAAAGTTCCTCAAAATCAAAAAACTCAATCGTAGGATCCGGCAATCCGAACAAACCTGAAATGCTGATAGGGCATTCTCCCGCCATGCTACAATTAATAAAGGTAGTCAATAAAGTAGCCAGGACCGACGCCAATATTCTGATAACCGGAGAAAACGGGACCGGAAAGGAAATGCTGGCCAGAGAAATACACCGCCTGTCTCCACGCAATACTCGTCCCATGTCAAGTATCGACATGGGAGCTATCAGTGAATCCCTTTTTGAGAGCGAGCTTTTCGGTCACGAGCGCGGAGCTTTTACGGACGCTTACGAAAGCCGTCCGGGAAAATTCGAAGCTGCCAGCGGCAGTTCGCTTTTTATGGATGAGATTGGAAATCTTCCCCTTGCACTACAAGCCAAATTACTGACTGTACTACAAAACAGGAATATCACCCGAATCGGAAGTAATAAAGTCGTCCCCGTTGATATACGACTCATTTCCGCCACCAATAAAGACATCCCGGAAATGGTGAAACAAGGATTATTCCGCGAAGATTTATTCTACCGTATCAACACTATCCACCTTGAAATTCCTCCATTACGAGAACGAGGAGACGACATACTCCTGTTCGTCGAAACCTTTCTCCACCGTTTCGCTTCGAAATACCAACGCCCGGAAATGCGAATGCATGAGCAAACAATAGAGAAACTACGCTCTTACCACTGGCCGGGCAATATCCGGGAACTGCAGCACGCTATCGAGAAAGCCGTTATCTTGTGTGAAGGCAACGTGATACGCCCCAAAGACATTTTGGTAAAACAAACCTGGAAGCCGCAAACCACCAGCACTGTCCCCAATTTGGAAGAAGTGGAAAGGCAAGCCATTGAAACAGCCATTCTGCAAAATAATGGCAACCTGACTGCCGCCGCCGAACAATTGGGAATCAGCCGTCAGACACTCTATAACAAACTAAAACGTTTCAAACCCTGAACAGCATGATATTCAGCCAACACATCTATTGGATTATACTACTACACGTCATGCTTATCCTCGTCACCTCGGGAACAGGCGTCTGGCTTATCATCTCACAACGCGGATTTGTAATAGGCACATTACTAATTACCTGTTCCCTCTTCCAAATCAGCAGGCTGGTAAATAAACTAAATTCATTCAACCAAAAGTTGCGTGTCTTTTTCGATGCCATAGAAGACAAGGATAATATGCTTTACTTTCCCGAACAAAACGTTAGTAAAGAACAGGAAAAACTGAACCGCTCTCTCAACCGCATCAATTTCCTGCTCGCCAAAACTCAATCAGAATATTCCAAACAGGAACACTTCTACCGCTCACTCTTGGAAGAAGTGCCCAGCGGTGTATTAGCATGGGATTCTACCGGAAAAATAATCATAGCAAACAGCACTGCCCTTTCCTTATTAGACTGCCAGCAATTAACCCGATACCGACAACTGGAATCCTTACTGCAAGAAAAAGGCAAAAAGGAGCACCTCAGTCTTTCACAAAGCCGGATGAAACTACAAGATGAAACAATAACGCTCTTGTCTATCAAGGATATCGGTGACGAACTTAGCGACAAAGAAAGTGAATCGTAGAACAAACTAAGCCACGTGCTCACTCATGAAATAATGAACACCATTGCTCCTATTATCTCCCTGTCACAAACACTGTCCACTTATCCGGACATCAACGAAAAAGCAGTTCGCGGACTTCGCATCATTCAAGCACAAAGCGAACGTTTATTGCAATTTACCGAATCCTTCCGTCACCTCTCCTACCTGCCAAAACCCGAAAAGAAACTTTTCTCACTTACGGCAACCCTGCAAAATCTCCGGGAACTTTTATCCGGCGACTTCAAAGAAAGCAATATCATCTTCACACTGACCTGCGAACCTAAAACGATTTATATGAAAGGTGACGAGAACCAACTCTCCCAAGTCCTGCTTAACCTTCTGAAAAACTCCATGCAAGCACTGGAAGGAAAAGAAAAAGGCAGAATCAGCATCCATGCGCAACAAGACGAACACATATCTATTGACATTGCGGACAACGGCCCGGGTATTCCGCCTGAATTACAGGAAAAGATATTTATTCCTTTTTTTACCACCAAATCAGAAGGCAGCGGTATCGGATTAAGCCTATGCAAACAAATTATCCGCCTTCACGACGGGCATCTCACCATTCAGGAAAGCAATCCCGGCAAAACAATTTTTCATATTGATATGCCATTATAAAACAAACCTTTCCGGTGCTTTTCGTGTTTATTATTATATAAACGAACGAATCGCACGATATGAGCATCAAAGAACAATACTGGAAATATTCCCTCATTGTCATTATTCTATTTATGGGAGTTATCATCTTCCGGCAAATCACTCCTTTTTTGGGAGGATTACTGGGAGCATTAACTATGTATATACTTGTACGCACACACATGAATTATCTGACAGAAAAGCGGAAAATGAAACGCAGCATCAGTGCATTACTGATTACGGCAGAAACCATTATGGTGTTTCTTGTTCCGCTGGGATTAATAATCTGGCTAGTGGTAAACAAACTTCAGGATATAAATCTGGCTCCGCAAACCTTTATCGAACCCATTCAGCAAGTAGCAGAATTTATTAAAGAAAAGACCGGTTATGATGTATTGGGAAAAGATACGCTATCATTCATCGTATCTATCCTCCCTCGTGTCGGACAGATAATTATGGAAGGCGCCAGCAGCCTTGCAGTCAATCTATTCGTCATGATATTCGTGCTTTACTTTATGCTGATAGGAGGAAAAAAATGGAAGCATACGTCAACGACATTCTTCCTTTTAATGAGGCAAATACGCAGGAAGTCATTCGTGAGATTAACATGATTGTACGTTCCAATGCTATCGGCATTCCTCTGCTGGCTATCATTCAGGGAGGCGTCGCCATGATAGGCTATCTTATTTTCGGAGCGCCCAATATACTATTATTAGGTTTCCTCACCTGCTTCGCAACTATTATTCCAATGGTAGGTACAGCATTGGTATGGTTTCCCGTAGCCGCTTATCTGGCTATTAGCGGAGACTGGTTCCATGCAATCGGGCTCGCTGCATACGGAGCCATCGTCGTGTCACAATCCGACAACCTGATCCGATTTATCCTTCAAAAGAAAATGGCGGACACACATCCGCTCATCACTATTTTCGGAGTTGTCATCGGTTTGCCGTTATTCGGATTTATGGGAGTCATCTTCGGGCCGTTATTACTCTCGCTATTCTTCCTTTTCGTGAATATGTTCAAGAAAGAATATCTGGATTTGCGAAATAACCTTCCTTCAAGATGAGGGAACTATCGAAAAAATGCGTACTTTTGCGGGCGTAAAAACGACACTTAAATTCAATGGAAGCATTTACATTCAATACTGCCGAACTGATTCTTTTATCGGCGGCAGGTATTCTTTTTATCATTCAGCTTATTTACTATTTCGGTTTGTACAATCGGATACACGTTCGCAATAAGACTGTACGCAAAGAGGAAACCCACTTCTCACGGGAATTGCCTCCACTTTCCGTCATTCTTTGTGCACGCAATGAAGCTGATAACCTGCGTAAAATTATGCCTGCTATTCTGGAACAAGATTACCCGCAGTTCGAAGTCATTGTTATCAATGACGCTTCCACTGATGAAACAGAAGATGTGCTGGGATACATGGAAGAAAAATATCCTCATCTCTACCATAGTTTTACACCGGACAGCGCCCGCTATATCAGCCACAAGAAACTGGCTCTGACATTAGGTATCAAAGCCAGCAAGCACGACTGGCTTGTATTTACGGAAACCAACTGTATGCCTGCAAGTAACCAATGGCTGAAACTTATGGCGCGCAACTTCACTTCGCAAACGCAAATCGTATTGGGGTACAGCGGATACGACCGTATCAAAGGCTGGTTACACAAACGTATCGCATTCGATACATTATTTCAGTCTTTACGTTATCTGGGGTTCGCCTTGGCCGGAAACCCCTATATGGGTATCGGTCGTAACATGGCTTACCGTAAAGAATTATTCTTCAAACAAAAAGGATATTCCAAATATCTGAACCTGCAACGCGGAGAAGATGACTTGTTCATTAATCAAATAGTAACCAAAACGAATACGCGCGTAGAAACTGACTTCAACGCTACGATGCGTATACAGCCCGTCTATCGCTACAAAGACTGGAAGGAAGAAAAAATTAGTTATATGGCTACCGCACGCTTCTACCGTGGAGCACAACGTTACCTGTCGGGATTCGAAACATTTTCCCGCCTGTTATTCTATGTCGCCTGTATGGCAGGTATCGTATTCGGCATACTCAACTTTCATTGGCTGGTAGCAGGTATTGCATTATTGATATGGCTGCTTCGTTACATAACGCAAGCTATTGTGATTAACCGGACAGCCAAAGAAATGGGGGGAGGTAGAAAATATTATTTCTCATTGCCCATATTCGATATTCTCCAACCGATACAATCTCTTAATTTCAAGCTATGCCGCCTTTTCCGAGGGAAAGGTGATTTTATGAGAAGATAATAAACCTGTTTATTTATATCCGGAAGGAAGACTTACTCATATCGCATAGAGTTTGCCGGATTGATTTTCGTTATCAGGAAAGAAGGACCGATCAACATCAGCACCGACGACAACAATGTACCGATATTAATCAAAAGAAAAAGCCAGATATTGAAAGAGACCGATACTGTATCGACATAATAACTTTCCGGGTCGAGTTTGAGAATTCCGAATTGAGATTGAATAAAGTAGAATGCCAGACCGATCACGTTTCCCCAAAGCATTCCTTTTCCGATAAGAAAAACAGAGAACCAAAGAAACGTCTTACGAATAGTGAAATTGTTAGCTCCCAACGCTTTCAGGATTCCTATCATATTAGTACGTTCAATGATAATAATCAATAGACCGGAAATCATGGTAAATCCGGCAACCCCTATCATTAAGAACAAAATCACCCATACATTCATATCCAATAAGCCAAGCCATTCAAATATCTGGGGATTCAGTTGTTCAATATTCCGTACATAATATATGCCTCCAAACTTATCCCGCTGACTATCGGTATCAATAGCGATTTCATAAGTTACGTCTTCCAACTTATCATAATCACGAACCTGCAATTCCACTCCGCTCACCTGCTCCCGCTGCCAACCGTTCAAGCGGTTCACCAGATTGAGATCAGTCAATAAAAAAAGATTATCATACTCGGAGAAGTTAGTCTGATAGATTCCAGCAATCGTCAAACGACGGGCACGAACCTCATCTTGTATATAATAGGTATAAATTTTATCTCCTAGCTTCAACTTCATCTTAGTAGCCAAAGCCTTGGAAATAAGCACCTGATTGGAAGATACAGAATCACTGAAAACGGGAATTTCTCCTTCGACCAGATATTCCTTCATAAAGCGGGAATCAAATTCCGGTCCAACACCCTTCAGCACCATTCCCTGAAAGGCGTCGTCTGTTTTTATCATTCCCGGTTTGGTGGAATAACGTTGTACATGACTCACTTCAGGATAATCGGAAAGGGCGGCAATCAAACTGTCGCCAGCAACAATCGGATGTGTCTCATAAGAATTGACCGCATCCAGATTCGTTATCTGGATATGCGAGCCAAATCCAATGACCTTATTTCTCACTTCACTTTTAAACCCGATCACTACCGCTACCGCTATAATCATTACAGCCAGTCCGATAGCAATACCCGCCATAGCAATGAGGACCGCAGGACGTGATACCTGCTTTCCGCCATCGCTTTCACGATAGATACGCCGGGCTATGAAAAGTGATAGAGACATCTTTTATTCCGTTCTTCCCGGATACGCCTCCAAAGCCTTTTGCAAGACAAAAAGCGCACGGGTCAAGTCTTCTTTTTTCAATACATAAGCAATACGAACCTCGTTGATACCAGAGCCCGGAGTGGTATAGAAACCGGAAGCCGGAGCCATAAAGACTGTCTGCCCTTCGTAC
>OHRH01001493.1_pt1 | contig 10485 bp, 7 predicted proteins | sample 1578391 | NCBI WGS metagenome assembly OHRH01 (sample SAMEA3879599, study PRJEB24766) | human gut metagenome | biome: human-associated habitat; feature: feces | place: USA | collected 1985/1987 | reverse complement strand
GGAACCAACCGGCAGATTGTGAAGTGATACAGTTCCCTCTTTTCCGGTCACAAGTTTTGCAACAAGTCCATCTTTTTCATACAACACTTTGCGGTTACCTGCTTCATCTTTCTGTCCATCTGGTGTATAAATCGTTTCTTTTGCATAAACTTCAAAGGTTATACCTTCTGCTCCCTTCTTCTCATATTGGAACATATAGCCGCTGTCTTCTTCTATGACTTCCTCTTTGCCGAAAAATTCACTGATAGAATTTATTGTGCCTGCAATGCCATTTTTCATTTTTGTAAGAAGGGAATCTTCCACATTCTTAGCACCCACAAGATCTTCCCCTGTTTTCTTGATTGTCAGACTGCCTACCGCTTCGTCGTTTTGCTGTCGAACTACGACAATATATTTTCCGGTTTCTTCCTCTACTTCATAAGCTGTTTCGGAATTCACAGTGATCGTAATGAAATCGCGTTTTGCATCTTCATAAGCGCCTGTCTGTGACAACTGGTTTAATGGAATATCGCCCTCTCCGTCTTTCAACGTCATTTCATACCCTGGCTGTACATATAAATCAGGAGCTTTTACTTCTTCTATGCGGTAAGTTCCCATCTTTAACTGCTCCGGTGTCATAAGATAACCTTCGTCATTCGTTTCAAATACATCCAGTTCTTTTTCTTCCGGATAGCGCACCTTCATTGTCACATATTCTTTCTTTTTCACATCATAGATTTTATATTGTGCGTGATTATTTAATACCGGAAGATGTGTCTGTGCATCTTCCTTGATAATCTTAAGGAAAAACTGGATCGGTCTATCATCAAACACACGCCATGGCTGCGGTTCCCTGCTATCTTCGGTAATGGTTACAAGGAATGGATTGATGGTCTGGAGATTTTTTGGAGTTGTAGATTCAAAAACCACATATTTTCCATATGGAAGTTCTGGAGAACGTACAAATCCTTTCTTGTCTGTAAACAGTTCTTCCACCGAAACTTTCTTACCATTCTCGTAATAATGTGCCGTTTCATCTTCTGAATAGTCATAGCCGATAAAATCCTCTGCTTTGAAAGCATTTCCTTCCGATGGTTTCAGACTTCCATCTTTTACACCTTTCAGATTCTGGATCAGAAATACTTTAAATCCAGCACCTTTCAAAAGCTCTGTTTCTGTCTGGTTTCCATCCTCTGAAATCTTGATCAGTTCAAATGCCTGTTTTTTTACCGTTTCTTTCACTGTCACATTCCGATGCACAATTGCAACATCCTGTCCTTCATAACCAACTTCCACTGGATAGGCAGTTTCATCCAAAAGATAGCCCTCTCCAGGTGAGATTTCTTTTACATAATAATTTCCCAGATACAGATTCGTAAAATCAACTTTTCCATCTTTGATCACGCCCTGCGCAACCAGATCATCTTTTTTATGGACGTCTTCTGACTTCCCATTCGGATGTTTGATATCCTCTGCTGCATAGAGCCCGTAAACTGCACCATCTAAGTCTGCATCTCCCTGGCTGATATATTCTTCCGCATCTTTATCAATCTTAAACACATGGATTTCCCCTCGAACCTCTTTATTGGAAAACGTATGCGAAAATTCATATGTATAAGTTTTATCATTCTCATACTCAAACAGGAAATCATACCGGTCAGAACTCATATAATAAGATTCCGGAGCCTGAATCTCTTTCAAATAATAGCGGAAATTGATAGGAATATCTGAATGAAAAGCCGCAGCTCCCTCTTTATCAGAAGTGACCTTCTCAATCAGGGTATCCTTTTTTACCACTACTTTTCCTTCTGCATTGATAATGTCTTCACCTGCATACAGACCGAATACAGCACCCTCTAAAGTCACTTTGTCATTTTCCGATTTCTTTACTGCCTGGACCTTTACCTTTGGTCTGTCATTGATATAAGTTGTCTCCTCCTGTACCAATTCCACCGTCTGCCCGGCATAAGAAAGAGTCACATACTGTGTGCGTTCTGCCTCTGTCTTTCCGATAGTTAGGTCTGCTGGCGCCTTCTGCTCTACAATCTTATACTTTCCTAAATGCAGTTCTTTACTGGTAATGCTTCCGTCTGCTTTTGTTGTCAACTGATCTACCAATTCACCGGATTCATAAATAGATGTATTCTGATCCTGACTTACAATTTTTTCTGCTGCATAAATAGAATAACTTGCCTCTCCAAACGGAACCGACTGATATTCAAATTTAAGATTTCCTTCCTGTCCGGATACAGAAGAAAGAACCTCTCCGCTTTTTCGAATTGTGATTTTCCCCTTCTGTTCCTCATTTGAAATAGTCAGGCTCTGTGTTTTCCCTGCCTGCAGCTTCACATTGAAAGCCTCCGTATTCAGCTTATATCCATTGGGAACGGATATTTCTTTGAGATATACCGTTTCCTGTGTCTTAGGAATTTCTACCTGCGTTTCTCCTTTTTCATTTGTTGCCGGCATTTCTGTAATCAGCTTGGTGCATTCTTTGTCACTGTAAATTCCAAAAACTGCACCTGCAAGATTTACATTTGTCACATTATCCTTTTTCATAACCTTGACTTTTGCATAATCCATCCATTTTACTTCAAAACTGACCGAATCGCTTTCTTCTTCAAAGAATGTGCCATATCCAATATCCTGAGTAGAACCGCCTGTAGAGACCACAAGAGTTTTCCATTGGGTTCCCATTTTTCCCGCTAAGGAACCGGAGTTCCATGTTCCGGTCACAGTCATCGGCGCACTGAAATAAAAATTTGTACCACCGGGAATTTTTACATTTCCGTTTTTCGTGCTGCCACCGCTATGATACGTTACATTTTCCGGCAGATTCAATGTAATATAATTCCGATGATCTCCCTGCAGCCGAAATTCTTCTGTTCGCTGCACTCCATTGCTTTCGTATGCTTTTGTCGAAGTTGGGGTAAGATCAATGGCTGCTTTAGGTGGCGCTTCCAGCCCATTTAGATACTGAATGTAATCCCATAATCCTGAAGCCTTGACGCTTTCAAAAGTACACCCGTAAAATCCATCTGTACCGCAATACGCATAAGAAGCTGCAATATGTGTAAAGATATATTTCAATTTCCAGTCAAAACTCGGCATATAACTGCCAGTAATATCTCCAGGTCCTCCGTATCCATAATAAAGAACTTTCTGCAAAGCCAGGTTACTTTCAAAGATATTTGCCACATAATCACTGGACGGTGGCGAAGATTTTGCAGACTCCAGACAATATGCCACATGCCCATTCACCGTAAAATAAGTGGTAGAATAATTTCCTAAATTAGATGGATACGGAAGTCTTTCTCCTACGACCAGATTCACATTGACAGATCGGTTTTCTGTCATGGTTTCTGGTACTACCGATAAAAAAGAGGCATTCTCCGCAGATACATCCAGCTTTAAGTTCTCCGCATTCTCCGGCACTTCCGGTGCTTCTGTCAGTACAGGTTCCGGGTCAGGGTCACTTTCCTCTGTATCCTCTTTTGAACTTTTCTGATTACGGTCTGCTCTTTTGTTCTCTGGTTCACGAGGTCTGACTACAATTTTTCTTGTCAGTTCATAACACGCTCCTTTTTCCGGTGTAACCAGATAAGTTGCAAGGTATGTACCAGGGCGGTCTGCAAAAAATCCCTGTCCATCTTCGCTGACAACATCCATGAATACAGCTTTTTCACCTTTTTTCAAGGCAAGCCCCGTAAAATCTTTTTCGATTTCAAATGATTCCCCCTGCTCAATCGTCAAAGTTTCGGCGGTGATCTGTTTCTCATTCTCATCGCCTTTTTCCTCCTTTATTACATTTGTCTCCGATTCTGCTATTCTGCCTTTTGATGCCGCAAATACGGCATTCTCAGACGGAATAAGTGCAGAACAGGATAAAAGAAAAGCCAGCGTTCCCGCCAGCCATCTGTGTTTTCTATGTTTCAATTGCAACGCTCCTTTCCTGTTGGTTTTTGAGTGTGATTGTGTATTCTTATTTCCCCGAATCTTATGTAGGGCGTTCCCGTATGTGCATATGCTTCATCTCCTTTCCTCTGGCTCATAAATCAGGCCATAAAAAAACGGAACTGCACTCTTACAGTTCCGCTTTTTTATCACCTGATTGTTTTGGGGACGTATCATGAATCTGCCAGTTTTACTTTGCATCGTTTCATATAACACGCAATCCCGTATTTTAAAATTTTATCCACTCCGTTCTCCCGGAGTTCCTCATCATATTTCTTTTCCTCTATCTGCTGTAGTGCCCGTTCACAAGCCTGATCAAGATTTCCGTCATTGGCATACTTAACTTCGATAAGGATAACCGTTTCACTGTTTTCGGTTTCAACGAGGATATCGCTGTATCCTTCACCGCTTTCCTGATTGGACGATACATACCATTCTTCCTTCACACCCAGGATTCCAAGCAGTATCCCATGATAAAAGTTCTCCTTACTTGCTTTTTTCACAAACGTATCCCGGATACTGATGGTCTTTTTCAGGTAGCTTTCAAAAATTTCTCCTACCTTCGTTTCCTCACCGTTTTTCAGGGCATCACAGAATCGGCTTAATGTATCGCCGTCCTTTGCAACGCTCTCTTTAAAGTATTCCATGATCTGTGTTTCAAAAATATCCCGGATTTCCAGATTCGGTATCGCAAGTTTATACCGTTTTGCATCAACCCTTCCACGCTGTGTTAAATATCCCGTCATAAACAACAGGCTCCAGACGTTCTCTAACGACTGATACATTTCCGGATAGACAAGCTCCTGATGAATCTCTTTTATGATTTCCTCTCCGGCAAGCAGAGTTTCAATCTCACGCTTGGTTTTAAGATTGTCGGACATTTGAATAAATTTCTTGACGGCATCATTACTGCTGGTGTTGATCCAATAGTTTTCCGGAAACACATTTACATAGTCTTGAAATATCATTTGCTCATAATACCCATTTTCAAATGCCTTTGCTAATGGAACATCATATTCATCAATTAAAAGAATTACTTTTAATCTATAATGCTTCTCTAATAATTTTGACAATATTTTCAGTCCACCGCAAAATACAGTTTCGCTCATATTACTGTCCAAAAGTTCTCTATATACAGATTTATCATGTTCACTCAGGTATTCACTATCTGATAGAAACTGGAATTCTTCCGCTGTTCTTTGCATAATCTGAACTGCAAAATCAAATGCATCCTCATAAGCAGCAGCATTGATTCCTTTAAGGGAAATTGAAATAACCGGATATTTCCCCATATACTCTTCACACAGTTTTGTATCTTTTGAAATTTCCAATCCATCATAGATACTCTGGTCTCTCTCTATGGAAAAAAAGTGTTCCAGCATACTCATATTTAAGGTTTTCCCGAAACGTCTTGGTCTGGTAAAAAGATTTACCATTCCACCGTTACGGATCAGTTCTGAAATCAGCCCCGTCTTATCCACATAATAATAGTTATCGTTAATAATCTGCTCAAAATTTTCCAATCCCACCGGAAGGCGTTTTTTTTCTTCACCCATGTTATTCACACTCCTTCTCTGTTGGTTATATTATAACAAAGATCCGCACAAAAGCCTATACCTAACTTTGCTCAAAATTCCCGTAATTCCCAGTCATCAATGCCTTTGTAATTTTCCTGCCAGTAACCTTCGTCATCCGTATCCCAAACCGCACGCTTACAGATTAAATCCAGCTTTTCACAAATCTCATAGAGTTTCAGGCAGCCCTTCCGAATATGATTTCGTTTTTCCCTCTTTTTCGGACATTCTCCATTACTGCCTTTACATTTTTCACAAATTTCTTTGTAAACATGGTCACAGTCTAACCGCATACATTTATCCATATCATTTGCTTCAATGACTACTTTTACTCCTTGTTTTTTTAATCGGTTCAGTGACAATTCCAGTTCTTTGTAATTGGATACGCCTGGATTTCCAAGATATGGCTGCCCGGTTCTCTGAGAAGCTGCTTCGGCTTTTAAAACACCCTCTGTCACATAAACTACAGGAGATTTCAAAGTACCGGAAAGGCTTACCGGACTTCCGGGGGAACAACCTTTTTCCATCTTAGCGCTACTGAGCCATACATATTTCCGTTTCTGAAAAGGATTATCCAAACGAATCTGAAATGCAACAAGCAATCCTTCATCAGTCCACACCGGACAAAGATACCCTTGATTCTTTTCATAAAATGAAATTTCCCAATCTCCTTGATAATTCACGAAGAACCCCGGTACTCCTTCCAGTCTACATCCCCGTTTGATCAGTTTTCTCGCTATCGCAACAGATTCTTCAGGACTGGTGCTTTTATAACCCGCATTTTCCATATTTGCAATTTCCTGTTGGGTAAGTCCCCTCTTCAATAAATCCTGCTTATGTCGTGGCAGCAATCGCAACAAAGTTATAAGTTCCCGATACGTATGATCCCGCCTCTCATAATCTGCAGGTTTTGCCAGGGATTCTTTCTGCTTCTTTTTCTGACGATGGATTTCCAGTTTCTTTGCGATCTGTTCTCGTACACCAAAATGCAGTGTCCTTTGGATCTCATGGTATGCTTCTTTATAACGTTCTGTCCCATATAATCCAGTCAAATCCGCATATAACGTCAGCATATTTCCCGCCGCATCACAATGAAAACAATGATAGATATTCGCCATTTCACCTTCTTTATATACGACAAAATTGCATTTTCCCCTTCTGTCTCCGCAAAACGGACAGACCACATTATACGAAGCCTCATCACCACCAGGAAGTCTCTCAATTCCCAAAATCGTTCCTACATCTGTAATTGTAAATGGTGTCATATTCTTTTCCCCAAAAGAACATGGTCCCTACAAAGGAACCATGTTCATGCAACTGTTATGCAGCCCTAAGCTCTTCCGATTCACTTTGATAATCCAGAAGTGTTTTTGCCGCTTTTACTAACTCTTTATTCGGACCCTTATACTTATTTACGATCCATTTCATGGTTTCTGTGCCTTTCACTCCGGATTCCAGAACCTGTTCCATCGTTTTTCCTTTGAACACGCCAAAGTCACACACGAATTTCTTCGCTGCTTCTACTTCCGAATCCGATGTGTCATCTTCCAGTTCCTCCTGAAGTTCTTCCATAAAATCAGCATCTTCTTCAAATGGAACTTCTTCTGCATTTACCGGGATGAATCCATCCGTATTTTCTGCTTTTTCTACCAATGATGCTTCTTCTGATTCCGGTTTTTCTTCCGTTTTCGGTTTGATCGTTTCATCTTTTCCATCAAAGCTCGGTTTATTTTCCGAATGCTTTTCTGCTTTTTCCTGTGGGCGTGATTCTGCATCTGATTTCATTTCCAACTGTTCGCAGTCTTTGACAATCGGTGCATTACCTAACAGCGGTTTCAGTTTTTGACTTCTTTTAGAAGAAACAACTTACTTTTTTCCTTCTCCGTTGGAAGTTTGCTTACCTTCTGCCCGCTTAGTACTCTTCTCTACTGCTTTTTCTTTTCCATGTACCTGCCTTGTCGGATTATTTTTCGTGTTGGAACTCTGCTTTCCATCATGCTCAGCATAATCCGGATCTTCCTGCTCACTTCCCACCTGACGGATACAGAATTTATTGCGGAAATAATATTTCAGGCCATAAGTCAATGCCGTTCCATGCGCCTTATCTGGGATTTCATTTGTTCCGGTGATATGGATCGTCACATGCCTGCATTCTTCCGGCCGGTCTGCATTTGTCCAGCAAAGTTCTACATCTGCCTCATATCTCCAGTAATCATCTTTATCCAGTACCAGATAGGTCTGATGCCCTGACTCATCATACTGTGTCGGGATTTCTCGCACAATATCGAAATTAACTCCATATTTATTTAATGCCGGTGTCATGGCTTCATAAATATCATCCAGCGTAGCAAAATCATAATCAGCCTCATCATTGTAAAATCTTTTTAAAAGAGTCGGCATTTTTCGTCTGATTCTTAACATTTTCTGTTCCAGATTCAAGTATTGATAATTTTTCATTGATTCGTTTCCTCCTATTTCTATTGTTTATGCCGCATTCCTGCTTGCGACGTTTTCATAAAGAACTATTCCACCATATGACACACTCTGTATGTCTTCAATCCGAAACTCAGCCGTTTTCCCAAACATTCGCTCCAATGTCGCTCTATCCTTTTGGGAACACCCTCGGATGAAATAATACCCTTTAGGGTTACAAAGCTCCTCTACCGACATATTCACTTGAATAACTTTCTTTTTACGGCAAAGAATTACCTGTACTGCCTTGTGACGGGTTTCATTCAGCGCTTGTATCAAATGTTTGATTTTATGAATCCGGTCATTTGGCGTGTCCAAGATTTCCCGGAATTCGTCCCGCACACAACCATACAAAATTCTCTGCTGTGAAATATAAGGTATATTTCGCTTGATCCACTGCCTTGCAATCTTCTCTGCTGCCTGTTCTCTATATTCTAAAAACAATAAATATATAGCATCCGAAAAGGAAGCCTCCAGAGAAATTTGTGGTATGAAGTGAATGTCCGCAAGACTTCCATTCTGTAGGTAATAACGCTCTGCGCGTTCTCTGATTTCACTACGCCTTACCATTGGAAGCAGGCTCTTTGTATCACATCCAGATTGGTATAGAAAGTCCTGCCAGGATGCACTTAACATTTCCTCCGCTTTTTGACTGATACATCTTTCTGCGTCCTTTCTGATATCGACTCTATTCGGAAACCCCATTTCTTCTGGCAGTCCGAGCATTGCTGTCAATTTCTCATCCACGTCATACAGACTGCTATTCTTTTTGGAAAACAACCCTGCAAAATTCAGGTCATTTCCAGGTATAAGGTTTTTTCCTGTTCTTTTTTGAAGATACAGATAGAAATGATATGCTCCCTTCTAGGTAGACAAGTGAAATAATAAAAAACTTGTTATTTAGGAGGGAGCATATTTTATGGGAAGGAAAGCAAAATTCTCTTTTGAATTAAAAATGGATATTGTCCTACGATGCTTAAATGGAATAACTACTGCAAATCATGAAGGAAAGCGATTGGGAATTAATCCCTCAAGAATCTATGAGTGGATCGCATTATATCAATCACTTGGAGCGGATGGCCTTATAACCACTTCAAAAAATGCAACCTATTCTGCTGCGCTCAAAGCAAATGCTGTATCCGATTATCTAAGTGGGAAGGGCTCCTATGCTGATATTTGCAAAAAATACCAGATTCGTTCTTCTGCGCAACTACGGAATTGGATTATGAAGTATAATGGTCATGAGGAGCTGAAGGCTTCCGGAACAGGAGGAACACCGATCATGACCAAAGGTAGAAAAACTACATTTGAAGAACGTGTTGAAATCGTTCAGTATTGTATTTCTCATACACATAATTATGCTGAAACGGCAGAAAAATATGGTATTTCTTATCAACAGGCACGTAATTATACGATTAAGTATGAAAAGGATGGGATTGATGCCTTACAAGACAATCGTGGCAAGAGAAAGTCCTATGCTTCTCTTACTGAGATTGAACGACTTCGGGCTGAATTAAAATTAGAAAAATCGAAACGCCAAAAAGCAGAAATGGAAGTGTCGTTCTTAAAAAAACTCGACGAAATAGAGAGGAGGCGGGGCTAAGCCTGTTAAGACATGAGCAGATCTATCAGGCAATCAAAGAAGAAAATGAAACCTATGGATATCCAATTCGTGCACTTTGTATACTTGGAAATGTAAGCAGAGCTGCTTATTATAAATGGCTTCATAGGGAAATACCAGTTCATGAAATGGAAAATCTTCGCATTGCAGAAAAAATTGAAAAAATACACACAGAATCCCCAGATAAAGGGTATCGTAGAATTCGGGATGATTTGGAACGTTATCATAATATAAAGGTAAATGATAAACGAGTACTTCGTATCTGCCGAAAAAAAGACATCAAATCCACAATAAAATACGCGAACAAAGGATGTACACGTCAGGCAGCCAATCCACAATTCATAGCAGAAAACTTATTAAATCGAGAGTTCTCTGCAGACGCACCAAATCAAAAATGGCTTACAGACGTAACAGAATTTAAATACTACACTGGAATGGAAAAGCATAAGGTGTATCTTAGTGCAATACTGGATTTATACGATCGACGAATTGTATCTTATGTAATTCGTGATAGCAATAACAATGCCCTGGTTTTTGACACTTTTGACATTGCGATATCCAATAATCCTGATGCTCATCCATTATGTCATAGTGATAGAGGCTTCCAATATACAAATCGATTATTTCACACAAAACTGGAAGCGGCAGGCATGACACAGAGTATGTCCAGAGTTGCAAAGTGTATTGATAATGGTCCAATGGAAGGATTCTGGGGGATTTTAAAGAGAGAACGCTACTACGGGAAAAGATTCACAGACAGAGAAACGCTTGTGAAAATGATAGAAGATTATATAGATTACTATAACAATAAACGGCTGCAAAGGAATCTCGGAATTTTAACACCAATGGAAAAACATGAAATTTACTTGCAAGCTGCATAAAAAC
>OHRH01001491.1_pt1 | contig 10497 bp, 7 predicted proteins | sample 1578391 | NCBI WGS metagenome assembly OHRH01 (sample SAMEA3879599, study PRJEB24766) | human gut metagenome | biome: human-associated habitat; feature: feces | place: USA | collected 1985/1987 | reverse complement strand
CAAAATGCTTGACAACGCCCTTAAAAAGTGTTATTTTAATGGTGTTGGTTATATGATTATAAAAGTGAATAAATGACAGAATACAAGGATGTATGACGATTTTTTCAAGGAGCTGACCTTACCGGGCGTCTGCTTGGAATTGAGTCGGCATTTTTTTGTGTCATATACAAAATTCAGTATTAATTATCATTATCGGAGGTTTTACAGTAATGAGAGAAGAATGGACAAATTTTGCAGGTGGCAAATGGGAGTCCGACATTGATGTCAGAGACTTCATTCAGAGAAACTACACACCTTATGACGGCGACCAGTCTTTCCTTGAAGGTCCTACAGAAGCTACAGACAAGCTCTGGGGCGAGCTCAAGGAACTCCAGAAGGAAGAAAGAGCCAAGGGCGGCGTTCTTGATATGGAAACTGAGGTTGTAAGCGGCATCACAGCTTACGGCGCTGCATATCTTGATAAAGACCTTGAAAAGGTTGTAGGTCTTCAGACAGACAAGCCTCTCAAGCGTGCATTTATGCCTTACGGCGGTATCAAAATGGCTGAGCAGTCATGCCAGATGTATGGCTACACTCCAAGCCCTAAACTCCACGAAATCTTTACAAAATATCACAAGACTCACAACCAGGGTGTATTCGATATCTACACTCCCGAGATGAAGCTTGCCCGTCACAACAAGATTCTTACAGGTCTTCCCGACACATACGGCAGAGGCAGAATCGTCGGTGACTACAGAAGAGTTGCTCTTTACGGTATTGACCGTCTTATCGAAGGCAAGAAAGAGGACTTTGCAGAAACAAACCGTCAGGGTATGAGAAGAGGCGACTTCCAGCTTCGTGAAGAAATCGCTGATCAGATTCGTGCTCTTAACGATATGAAGGAAATGGCACTTTCTTACGGCTTTGATATTTCACAGCCTGCTAAGAACGCTGCAGAGGCAGTTCAGTGGCTCTACTTCGGTTATCTTGCTGCTATCAAGACTCAGAACGGCGCTGCAATGAGCGTTGGTCGTATCTCTACTTTCCTTGATATCTACATCAAGAGAGATATGGAAGCAGGAATCCTTACCGAAGAAGAAGCTCAGGAATTAGTTGACCATATGACAATGAAATTCCGTATGGTTAAATTTGCACGTATCCCTTCATACAACCAGTTATTCTCAGGAGATCCGGTATGGGCAACACTTGACGTAGCAGGAACAGGTGTGGACGGACGTTCAATGGTTACAAAGACAGACTTCCGTTTCCTCCATACATTAGAGAACATGGGACCTGCACCGGAGCCAAACCTCACAGTATTCTACTCATCAAAGCTTCCTCAGACCTTCAAGGATTATGCAGCCCGCATCTCAATTGAGACAAGCTCAATCCAGTATGAGAATGATGATGCAATGAAGCCTGTATGGGGCGATGATTATGCAATCTGCTGCTGCGTATCTGCAACACAGACAGGTAAAGAGATGCAGTTCTTCGGAGCCCGTGCAAACCTTGCAAAATGTCTCCTCTACGCTATCAATGGTGGTGTTGATGAGAAATCAGGTGAGCAGGTAGGACCAAACTACGCACCTATCACAGCAGAGTACCTTGACTATGACGAGGTAATGGCAAAATACGACAAGATGATGGACTGGTTAGTAGATATCTATGTAAATACATTAAACCTTATCCAGTACATGCATGACAAATACTACTATGAGGCAGCAGAGCTTGCACTTATGGATACAGACTTAAAGAGAACATTCGCAACAGGAATCGCAGGATTTTCACACGTAATCGATTCTCTTTCAGCAATCAAATATGCAAAGGTTAAAGTAGTACGTGACGAGAACGGACTCGCAAAGGATTTCGAAATCGAGGGAGAGTTCCCTAAATACGGAAACGATGATGACCGTGCAGATGAGATCGGTGTATGGCTTCTTAAGACATTCATGGACAAGTTGAAGAAGCATCACACATACCGTGATTCAGAGCCTACAACATCAATCCTTACAATTACATCAAACGTAGTATACGGAAAAGCTACAGGATCAATGCCTGACGGACGTAAAGCAGGAGAGCCGCTTTCACCGGGAGCAAACCCATCATACGGCGCAGAGCAGAACGGACTTCTCGCATCCTTAAACTCACTCACAAAGCTTCCATATGAGTGGGCACTTGATGGAATCTCAAATACACAGACCATCAATCCGGGAGCACTCGGAAACAACGAGGGTGAGAGAATTGACAACCTTGTAAATGTAATGGACGGATACTTCGATCAGGGTGCACATCACCTTAATGTAAACGTATTCGGTAAAGAGAAGCTCATCGATGCAATGGAGCATCCTGAGAAGGAGGAGTACGCAAACTTCACAATCCGAGTATCAGGATACGCAGTTAAGTTCATCGACCTCACAAGAGAGCAGCAGCTCGATGTAATCTCACGTACATGCCACGAGAGAATGTAATATAAAAATAATAATGTATAAAACATTCCAGAATGTGCAGGCCAAGTGCCTGCATATTCTGATTTCCAAATAAATTGCATATGTACTAAATAACACCACAGCGTAAGGAATTTTCGGTAACCCGCCAGCCGGGACTTAGCAATGCGAATTTCGCAGGGCTTAGAGGCTGTTAGAATTATGAACACAGCCAGCGATGCCCATGAATGGACGCATGGGCAAGGCGTTATGCGCCATGGAAGGCGCGTAAAAGCCGGTCGCGTCAAGCATAGAAAACCTAAATCATAATTCATACAGCCTCTTAGCCCGAAGAACCTGAGCATTGAAAAGTCCCGGCTGGCGGGTTGCCGAAAATTCCGTACCATAAAATAAAAGTAGCAGCAACAACCTGAAGGAGGTAAAACATGGGAGAAACACTAGGAAGAGTACACTCGGTAGAAAGCTTCGGCTCAGCAGACGGCCCGGGAGTGAGATATATAGTATTTTTGAAGGGCTGCAATATGCGCTGTAAATACTGCCACAACCCGGACACATGGGCCAAATGCGGCGAAAATGACGGTGCAAAGCTGATGACACCGCAGGAGGTGCTAAAGACCGCCATGCGCTATAAAGCGTACTGGAAGCAAACAGGCGGCATCACAGTAAGCGGAGGTGAAGCACTTTTGCAGATAGACTTTGTCACAGAGCTATTTAAGCTTGCAAAGGAAAAAGGTGTAAACACATGCCTTGACACATCAGGAAATCCATTTACCGTGGAAGAACCGTTTTTCGGCAAATTTAATGAGCTGATGAAATATACAGATCTCTTCATGCTGGACATCAAGCATATAGATGACGAGGAGCACAAAAAGCTTACGGGACAGACAAATAAGAATATCCTTGATATGGCACAATATCTCTCAAAAAACGGTAAAAAAATGTGGATACGTCATGTGCTTGTGCCTGGAATCACCACGGATGAGAGATATTTAAAGCAGCTTAGAGAGTTTATCGACACACTTAAAACGGTTGAAAGGGTTGAGGTGCTGCCGTACCACACACTTGGGGTGTTCAAGTGGAAGGAGCTTGGTATACCGTATCAGCTTGATGGGGTGGAGCCTCCGACAAAGGAACAGATAGAATGTGCAAAAAGAATATTAAATTGTCAGAATTAGTTTATAAATACCATTGCTAACAACTCGTTAAATTGATAGAATATAAGTAACTATTCAAGGTGGTTCTGAATAGCTGCACCGTGAGAAAGATAAGGCAGAACGAGGCGAGTATAATGAGCAGTATAGTAATAGGAACACTGTATGGACAGATGAGCTTTATGTGTCTGCTGATACTGGGAGTCATATGTTTCAGATTTTTGAAAGCTGATGATAAAACATACAGCAACCATCAATTTCTGGCAGTAGGTATGCTTACAGCGGCAGCAGTTGTGGTGGATTATATTATAGCTATCATAGTATATGACCTGTGGGCGCCGGAAAAACTGGTACTGGACACATTTACGGTCATTTACTTTATATTGATAGCGCTGCTATCATATCATTGGTTTTTGTATTGTGAGGCAGAGCAGCAATCTGTATTTATCCGGCTTAAATCCGGAAGAATCGTGCGCATAGCAGCGCAGGCTGCCATATGTATCATGATGATTACGGTCATGTATCTGAAGTGGACAAGCTTCAGGAATGAGATGATTACAGAAGCTGTTATAGCATTTATACCGGCTATATATAGCTGCATCAGGGCATTTTACAAGTCATTTCTGCCGGAAAATTATGTGAACCGCGATAAATACAGGCGCATGGCTTCGTTTGCAGTGCTGCCTGTTATTATGTTATTTGTCCAGTATTTTACACCGATGCTGCCTTCGTTTGTATGTGGGGTGACACTTAGCTATATGCTTGTGTACAGTAACAGCCAGAAATCACTCATTTCCACAGATTTACTGACCGGTATGAACAACAGGAGTGCTTTTGATAAATATATCAGTGCAAAGGTAAGGGCAGGGGCAGGGTCAGGCCATAGCAAGCTGTATCTTTATGTGATAGATGTTGATGATTTAAAATCAATAAATAAGGAATACGGTCCACTCGAAGGAGACAAGGTGCTTGTGGCGACAGCTTTTGCGTTGAAGGCGCTTGCGGCAGAGTATGATTTTTATATAGCCAGATTTGATGCAGATGAGTTTGTAGTCGCCTTTGATACGACAAGCGGGAATATGATGCAGCTCATTCGCAAAAGGATAGAAGAGCGGGTTCCTGAGACTGCGCAAAATATGCAGCTTGAGGCACCGGTGACTGTCACAATCGGAGTGGCAAAATACACAGGTCAGAGTATGCCGGCATGGATAGCTGAGGCACATATGGCGCTTGAGAACGCACGTACCTTAAAAGAGGGAAAAGGAAGGTCGGAAAATGAACTTCAAAAAGAATTGTTTGACGCGACAGACATGCTGTTATCGGAAGCCGAGGTACGTCATGAGAGCTCTGATGAGCTTGACCTGGATGGCCTAGATGAGAAGCTTTTTCCGGTGTTATCAGAGGCATCGCAAAGAATATATATGTTTGTCACAAATATGGAGACCAATGTGACCAGATGGTCCAAAAATGCATTTGGTTTTATGGGAATTGACAGTGAATATGACTTAAACACAGAGGACAGATGGAAAAGTAAAATACATCCGGATGATATAATGATGTACCAGAAGGAAGTGGATGCGGTACATTCGGGGAAAAAGGATGCATTTAATCTCACCTACCGTGTAAGGGATGAGGACGGAGTGTTTGTGAGCTGTACAGGTCACGGCCGTATAATAAAGGGTGTGGATGGAAGTCCTGATATTTTTGCAGGTTCAATACTGAATCATGGCATATCGGATTCGGTTGATTCTGTTACCAACCTCTGGAATATGAAGATGCTTGGAAGCTGCCTGAATGACTATATTTTCAGATATGAGTCGGCAGCAGTGCTTATCATCGGAATAACAAAGTATGGACACATCAATGATACTTACGGATACGAACTGGGCAATGAGGTATTGAAGAATTATGGCGATGAGCTTTTAAAGGTAGTGAGCGGAGACCTTTACGTATTCAGAATGGATGGAACAAAGTTTGCATTCATCAAGCCATACGCAGAGCATGATGAGATCAGTGAGCTGTATCTTAAGGTGAAAAAAGTAGCTGAGGCCGGGGTGAAGCTTGGCGATGGAATGGTTCAGCTTAGGCTTGCTGGTGGAGCAGTGACAGCAAAAAACTACTCCGGCACACCGTACAATCTGTTAAACAGCGCCACATATGCACTCAGCATATCGAAGCATGAAAAGCACGGAGATCTGGTGTTTTTTGACAGTACCATAATTCATGACAATGTGAAAAATATGGAGCAGATTGCGGAAATCCATAAGAGCGTCATGGACGGCTGTAAGGGATTTTTCCTATGCTATCAGCCGATAGTCAGCGCCACGGACGGAAGGATAGTCGGAGCTGAGGCTCTTATCAGGTGGAAAAATGAGAAGTACGGACTTGTGCCGCCGGATTCATTTATCCCATGGCTTGAGGAGGATCCTTGTATTTACATACTCGGAAACTGGATTATTGAGACCGCGCTTGTGGCTGCAAAGAGATTCAAGAAGGTCATACCGGAATTTTTCATAAATGTAAATATAGCGGCTACACAGCTTGAAAATACGGCATTCCGCACAGACGTACTCAATATGGTTGAGAGACTTGATTTTCCAAAAGAGGATCTTTGGATAGAGCTTACCGAAAGATGCAAGGATTTAGACCACGATTTCTTAAAGAGGGAGATATCATTTTTCAAGGAGCATGGTATACAGATAGCGTTAGATGATTACGGAACAGGCTCGGCATCACTGAGTCTGGCGCTGGAGCTTCCTGTGGGCGAGATAAAGATAGACCGCTCATTTACGAAGGATGTCATGGAAGATGAGTTAAAACAGGCGATTGTCGAGTCTATTCTCGTTTTCACAGGACGTATCCGGATGCGTTCGTGTATAGAGGGCATTGAGACTCATGAGATGGCGGAGTATCTAAAGCAGTTTGGACCTATGTATTATCAGGGTTATGCATATTCCAAGCCTGTCGAGGAGGAGGCGTTTATGTCTCTCATAAAGGAGCGGGCTGGCAAATAAACGAAATATAGAGGAAGACGGAATGAAAAATCCGAAAATAATTTACGAAGACAACGACATTATCGTTTGCTACAAGCCGGCGGGAATTGCTACACAGACCAGGCGTATAGGGCAGCAGGACATGGAGAGCTTCATAAGAAATTATAGGGCGGCTAAAAATGAGCCGCCCTATGTCGGCATAGTGCACAGACTCGACCAGCCGGTAGAGGGCGTGATGGTATTTGCCAAGAATCACAAAGCCGCGGCATCCTTGAGCAGGCAGATAAAGGAGCATACAACCGAGAAATATTATCATGCAGCAAGCAGAGGTCAGGGAGTGTCAGGAGCAGATAAGGAAGAAGATAATAAAGAAGATAATCATGATCTGGCATGGCATACTCTCACAGATTATATCTCTTTCGACAAGCGTACCAATACATCTAAAATCACAAGCGAAAAAGACAGGCAGGCAAAAAAAGCAGTGCTTCAGTACAGGATAATATCAAATGAATGCAATAAAACAGAATTTGACATAAAGCTTCTCACAGGAAGGCACCATCAGATACGTTTGCAGCTTGCAAATACCGGCTATCCTCTGATTGGAGATACCAAGTATGGGAAGACTGCCTCAAATAACTCAGGAACGGGAAGCAAATCAGGACGCACCGGTTTCGGTGTGAGGGAGCAGCTTGCACTTTGCTCATACAAGATTGTTTTTGACCATCCTGCGACAGGGGAGAGGCTGACATTTGTATTACCATAGTGCTGTTGGGAATAAGATGAATTAAATGACCATACATTCAGAAAACAACTGAGTGTATGGTCTTTTTTATAAAGTTGAAGTTTAACAATGCGACGTAACAAAAAACAAAAAACCAGAAAATTTTCGTCTACATGACGAAAAACAGTAAAATTTTTAATGTTTATCGAAAAATATTCTATAGTGATTCCCGAAATATTTTTGTATACTAGCCTTACCAACAAAACAAAGGGGGACAAAAATATATGAAGAAAAAATTTGTTGCAATCATGATGGTAGCTGCTATGGCAGCGTCAATGGCCGCTTGTGGATCAGATGGGGGTTCTTCTGATACACAGAAAGGGGGAAGCAGCACAACGACATCAGATGTTGCAAACAAGGACAAGCCACTTGTGTGGTTCAACCGTCAGCCATCAAACAGCTCAACAGGAGAGCTTGACACAACAGCACTCAACTACAACAAGGATACCTATTATGTAGGTTTCGATGCTAATCAGGGAGCTGAACTTCAGGGAGAAATGGTAAAAGAGTATATCGAGAAGAACATTGATACGATCGACAGAAATGGGGATGGCGTTATCGGATATGTACTTGCAATCGGTGATATCGGACACAACGATTCAATTGCAAGAACAAGAGGTGTTCGTAAAGCTCTTGGAACAGGCGTAGACAAGAGCGGCGAGATTGACAGTGCACCGGCAGGAACAAACTCAGACGGAAAAGCAGCTGAGGTTCAGGACGGCAAGATTACTGTAAACGGCAAAGACTATGTAGTAAGAGAGCTTGCTTCACAGGAGATGAAGAACTCAGCAGGAGCTACATGGGATGCAGCTACAGCAGGAAATGCAATCGGAACATGGTCATCATCATTTGGCGAGTCAATCGACGTAGTTGTTTCTAACAACGATGGAATGGGAATGTCAATGTTCAATGCATGGTCAAAGGACAACAAGGTTCCGACATTCGGATACGATGCCAACAGTGATGCAGTAGCAGCTATCGCAGAGGGCTATGGCGGAACAATCAGCCAGCATGCTGACGTTCAGGCTTACCTCACACTTCGTGTACTTAGAAACGCACTCGATGGTGTAGATATTGATACAGGTATCGGCACAGAGGATGATGCAGGAAACGTATTAAGCGATGATGTATATGTTTACAAGGATGATGAGAGATCTTACTACGCATTAAACGTAGCAGTTACAGCAGATAACTACAAGGATTTCACAGATTCAACAGTTGTATGGGCACCTGTTTCAACACAGCTTGATTCAGCAAAGCACCCTACAAAGAAGGTATGGCTGAATATCTACAATGCTTCAGATAACTTCTTAAGCTCTACATATCAGCCACTCTTACAGAAGTATGATGATCTCTTAAATCTTGATGTTGAGTACATCGGTGGTGATGGACAGACAGAGTCTAATATCACAAACAGACTTGGAAATCCAAGCCAGTACGATGCATTCGCAATCAACATGGTTAAGACAGATAATGCAGCTTCTTATACAGCTCTTTTGAACCAGTAAAAGTATTTAAAGCACTTAGTTGGGGAGGGAAAAATCTCTCCCCAAAATAAAGTGTATACAGACGACAGCAAATATAGAGTTAGGAGCAGGAAGTATGGGCGATAAGAATAATGAAAACATCTTATCGATTCGTGGCATGAGCAAGTCATTTGGACGAAACAGGGTTCTTGACCACATCAATTTAGATGTGAAAAAAGGTACTGTAATGGGTCTCATGGGGGAGAACGGAGCCGGTAAGTCGACAATGATGAAATGTCTTTTTGGTACATACCAGAAGGACGAGGGAACTATATATCTGGACGGAAAAGAGGTAAGCTTTTCGGGCCCTAAGGATGCACTGGAAAATGGAATAGCGATGGTGCATCAGGAGTTGAACCAGTGTCTTGAAAGAAGTGTTGTAGATAACATGTTCCTTGGAAGATACCCAAAGAATTCCGTTGGAGTGATCGACGAAGGAAGAATGAAAAAAGAAACATCAAACCCGGGAACGGGAACGGTGCATAAAAAATCTCTGAAGCAGCAGATCTATTATTATAGAAGCTTCTATATTATGTTTATCCCTGTCTTTATTTTTGCAGTCGTATTTCATTATCTGCCAATGCTGGGAATCCGCTATTCCCTGTTTTCCTACAAGGGTATTAAGGCTCCGGAATTTATCGGACTGGCAAATTTTGAGCGTATGTTTTCCATGCCGGGCTTTTGGAGCGCCTTTGGAAATACGATCCTGTTAAGTGTGGTAAAGCTTCTGCTGAATACATTTATGGCAGTGCTGATCTCTATTCTGCTTAACGAGCTGCGCTTTATGAAGTTTAAAAAGGTAACGCAGACCATCGTGTATCTGCCCCATTTTATGTCATGGGTTGTGACTGCCTCTGTATTCACCCTGATCCTTTCTCCCGGTGATGCAGGACTGGTAAATTCAATCTTGATCAAGCTGGGGATTATTGATGAGGGAATCTATTTTCTGGGAGATAAAGAGTGGTGGAGAAGTATGTTCTATGCGATCAATATCTGGAAGGATACGGGCTGGGGAACGATCATTTTCATGGCTACCTTATCCGGCATCAATCCGGAGCTTTATGAGGCGGCTTCCATGGACGGGGCAAACCGCTGGAATCAGATCCGATACATTACGCTTCCCGCCCTTGCTAATACCATTATTACTGTTTTGATCTTGAATCTTGCAAAGGTTATGAATCTGTTCGAGTCTGTATTTGTACTGCAGAATGACGCGGTGATCCAGAAGGCAGACGTACTTCAGACCTATATCTATACCCAGACCTTTAACTCAGGAGCGCTTCCTGATTTTGGTTATACCACGGCAGTCAGCGTGACAGCGTCTGTTGTAGGCTGTATTCTGGTGCTGCTGTGCAACCGGGCAAGCTATAAGGTCCGCGGCAGAGGCATTGTATAGGAGGAATAAAAATTATGAGAACGAAAAGAAGGACTGTTTTTGATATAATTTCAGTCATCCTGTTTGTAATGATCAGTTTGATCATGCTGATTCCCATTTATAAGGTTCTGGTGGATTCTTTTGATTTAAAGACCGCTTATGGAATGCGTCTTCTGCCCCAGCAGTTTGGACTGGACGGATATATTTCCGTATTTACCAATCCTACCCTGTTCCAGCCGTTTCTGATT
>OHRH01001482.1_pt1 | contig 10561 bp, 12 predicted proteins | sample 1578391 | NCBI WGS metagenome assembly OHRH01 (sample SAMEA3879599, study PRJEB24766) | human gut metagenome | biome: human-associated habitat; feature: feces | place: USA | collected 1985/1987 | reverse complement strand
TTCACTCATTTGGACAAAGGGGTATGAAATGCACACCCAAAATCTCCGCTTTTCCGAAAATTTTTCAAAAAAATTTTGATTTTTGTAGCGTTGAAAACCCTTTCGTGATATAATGATTATGTAAATTAAGTTTACATGAATTTACAAGGAAGGAAAGACGTAAATGCACAAAGCGATTGGTTCAAGAAAGGATTTTAGCAGACCGGATGAGGATTCTTTGCTGGCAGAGTACAAAGCATGCGTTGAGGATCTCTTGGCGCATGATATGGTACAGAAAATGGATAACCACGTACAGCACTGCGATACCAGCCGTTTACAGCACAGCATAAATGTATCCTATTACAGCTTTTTGATTTGCTACCGTATGGGTTGGGATTATCGTTCTGCTGCAAGAGCGGGCTTGCTGCATGATTTGTTTTTCTATGATTGGAGAACCAAAAAAGCGATTCGCTCCAATCATGCTGCTTGGCACCCCCGGGTTGCCTATGACAACGCGAAAAAGATTACAGAATTAAATAAAGTAGAAACAGACGCGATTTTGAAACATATGTGGCCCTGCACACCAGTGCCTCCCCGCTATGTAGAATCTTATGTACTGACATTTGTAGATAAGATTTCTGCCATTTTCGAAGTTGCCGAAAAGAAATCTGCAAAGGTATTCAGAAGACGTGCTGTTGTACAGCCTTAATTGAACGAACCCAAGAAAAAGTCCATGACGATGTCATGGACTTTTTTCGGTATTGAGATGTGATAAATAAATCTCAAAAAGTGATATATTTATATCAGAAAGAGATAAATATATCACTTATGAAAGAGGTGTTTTTATGATTCGGAAAAATTTTTATTTAGGCTTTCTTGGGTTCTTGGGATTTTTTGCCTGCCGCTATTTTATGACAGGAGAGATCACTAGCCTTGCCTACCTGGGTTTCTTCTCTTTCTTTGGTTTTTTCTTCTTAGGGAAGATTCAAGGGGATCAGGCAGACGAACGTTATCAGGAAGATCGGAAAACAGCTCTTGCCTTTATCGGCCATCTTTCTCTTTTCCTGTTTGCGGCTATTTGGATCATCGGCTTGTTCATGAGCAATCTGGAAGTGACATTTATTCTGGTTGTTATTGCCTATGTGGTGCTGATTCTGGCGTATGCTGTGAAATTATACTGGTTGGAGGAACGATGATATGGCGGAATTTATCTGCAATTTAAAGAAATATCGCCTGCTGAAAGAACTGACACAAGAGCAGTTAGCGGAGAAGGTGGGTGTTCGGCGGGAGACCATTATGCGGCTGGAAGCAGGAAAATATAATCCTTCATTGAAGCTTGCCATTGATATTTCCCGGGTAGTAGAAACGCCCATTGAAGAATTGTTTATCTTTGATTAAAAAACGCCCTGTATGATTGGACAGGGCGTTTTTATTGCTGTATGAGAAGTGTATTTGGACAAAGTTATGCTTGCTCAAATGCTGTCAGTATTTTCTGTAAAGCCTCTTCTTCATTTCCGTCATTTTCAATGATGGTTTCTGCTGCGGCAGTGTAAAGGGGCAGACGTTCTTTATAAAGTCTGCGAACGGCTTCCTGATCGGGTACCAGAGGGCGTCCGTTGCCGCTTTCCAACAGTTCTGGATCACGCTGTATCCAAATGACAGTTCCGTTGCCTTTCAGCCAGCGTATGTTTTCTGGATTTTTGATGACACCACCGCCGGTGGAAATGACAAGATTATTTTGTGTGGAAATTTCTTGTACAACTTCAGATTCCACTTTTCGGAAGGAATCCTCACCGTATGCTGCAAAGTAATCGGCAATGGACATACCAATGCGTTTGATGATTTCTGCATCTGTATCTACAAAAGTTTTTCCCAGTTTTTCCGCAGCCAGTTTACCCAAAGTGGATTTCCCGCAGCCAGACATCCCAATGAGCACAAGATTTCTGCGCTCTGCCATCAGATCCTTATAAACGACATCAATAGAATCTTCCGGCAAAGACTGATCCAGGAAAATTTCAACGGCATATTTTGCTTGTCCTACAAGCATTTCCAGTCCGCCAATGGCTTGGCATCCTTTTTCTTCCGCGTCTAAAACGAGTCTGGTACGCAGAGGATTGTAAACAACATCGGCAACGGCTTCCAGCTTGGTGAAAGGTGTCAGGTCGATGGGTGTGTGCCCGGAATTGGGGTACATGCCCACAGGTGTTGTATTGACGATGACTTGTGCGTCTGTATGTAAAGCGTAGCAAGTTTCATATGAAATAGAATCTTCGGCAATCTTGTAGTATATGGTGTGGATTTCCGCAGCGCCCATATCCTCCAGAACCGCAATGACAGCTTTGGAAGCACCGCCGGTTCCCAGAATTAACGCTTTCTTGTGATGAGCCTGTAATAACGGTTGAATGGACTGGGTAAATCCTATGATGTCGGAGTTATAGCCGATCAGTTTAACTTTTCCTTTCTGTTGGCGGATAATCTTGATTACATTGACAGCACCTATTTTTGCGGTGTCCGGATCAAGCTCGTTCAAGAAGGGGATCACCTGCTCTTTGTAAGGGATAGTGACATTGAGACCTCGCAAATTGGGGTTCTCCTCGATAACTTCCATAAAATCATTGATTTGAGGAATCTCGAAGTTCACATATTCTGCGTTGATGCCTTCGGATTTGAACTTCTCGTTAAAGTATCCGATGGAGAATGAATGTCTTAGAGGGTAGCCGATTAAACCATATTTTTCCATAACACGAAAGAATTAAATTAACCATTCATAATAACTCATTATTTTGTCGCGGTGTAAAGCGTGCAGATACCAAATGTCAGCCGCCGGAAGTTTACTTCGCTGAATCCGGCTCGTGAGATGACACCTTTCATTATTTCTCCTTGCGGAAAGACTTTGATTGTGTCCGGCAGATAACGGTATGCGTTGTTGTCTTTGGAGAGAAGTTTGCCTAATAACGGAATGACGGCTTTGGAATAAATGGAAAATAATTGCTTCATCGGGAAACGGTCCGGAGTAGTCAGTTCCAGGATAACGAGATGTCCGCCCGGTTTCAGTACGCGGCACATTTCGGAGAGCCCTTTGTCGAGATCTTCGAAGTTGCGGATACCGAAGGCAACGGTAATAGCGTCAAAGTCATTATCGGCAAAAGAGAGTGAAGTACAGTCCTCCCGGGCAAAAGAAATTTTGTCCGAGAGTCCTTCCTTCTTTACTTTTTCACGACCCACGTTCATCATGCCTTCCGAGATGTCCGTGCCGATCAGTTCGGCAGGTTGCAGTTTGCGGCAGGCAAGGATAGCGAAATCCCCCGTACCGGTAGCCACATCCATCATACGTTGCGGATGGAAAGGACGGAGCCAGGCAATGGCTTTGCGACGCCAGCTGCGGTCGATACCTAAAGACAAGGTATGATTCAGTTTGTCGTAAGCATGTGCGATATTATCGAACATACGTTCCACCTGCTCGGTCTTTTTGCCTTCCTCGTTGTAAGGCTTGATATGTTGTTGTGGGTAGTCCATTCTTATTTTGTCAAGAAATCCATTACGTTCTTTTCGATACGTTCAGCGATGTTGCTGGTATCTTCTTTCACAAATTTCTCGCCGGTGATGTTTTCGAACAATTCGATGTAACGGTCGCTGATGCTTTGTACGATAGCCGGAGTCATTTCCGGTACTTTCTGACCGTCTTTACCCTGGAAGCCATTTTCCATTAACCATTCGCGGACGAATTCTTTGGAAAGTTGTTTCTGGGCCTCACCTTTTTCGAAACGCTCCTGATAACCTTCAGCGTAGAAATAACGGCTGGAGTCCGGAGTATGGATTTCGTCCATAAGGTAAATTGTGCCGTTGTGCTTGCCGAATTCGTATTTAGTATCTACAAGGATCAGTCCGCGTTCTGCTGCGATTTCAGTTCCGCGTTTGAAGAGAGCCAGCGTATATTTTTCGAGAATTTCGTATTCTTCGGGAGTAGCCAGTCCTTGTTTCAGGATTTCTTCTTTAGAGATGTCTTCGTCATGAAGTCCCATTTCTGCTTTCGTCGTCGGGGTAACGATCGGTTCCGGGAATTTTTGGTTCTCGCGCATTCCGTCCGGTAGTTTCACACCGCAAATTTCGCGTACGCCGCTTTTGTAAGCACGCCATGCGCTACCGCACAGATAACCGCGTACAATCATTTCTACCGGAAAACCTTCGCACAATACCCCAACGGTAACCATGGGGTCCGGAGTAGCCAGTTTCCAGTTCGGACAGATGTCAGTAGTGGCATCGAGGAATTTAGCTGCAATCTGGTTCAGCATTTGTCCTTTGTAAGGAATACCTTCAGGAAGTACTACGTCAAAGGCCGAAATACGGTCGGTTGCTACCATGACGAGTTTTTCGCCGTTGATGTTGTACACATCGCGCACTTTTCCGTGGTACACGCTTTTCTGTCCCGGAAAGTTGAAATCTGTTTTTGTTAATGCTTTCATTGTTTTATCTATAATTACAAATTACAAGTTCCAATTTATAAGTTGCAATAGGCTTCCGGATTTTGAGTCTATCAGTCTTTTGCCAGTTTCACCGGGCGTTCGCCGTTGATGACGAGTTGCTCGTTTTTCCGTTTCTCCCGTTCGGCTTTCGCTTCCTTGTCGAATCTCTCGTAAGCGTCTACGATGCGTTCCACTAACTTATGGCGCACAATATCTTTCTTGTTCAGCTCAACGAAACTGATGCCTTTTACCCCTTTCAGGATACGGAGTGCCTGTACCAATCCCGATGTTTGTGAGGCGGGAAGGTCGATCTGTGTCATATCTCCCGTCACAATCATTTTGGTATTCATCCCCATGCGGGTAAGGAACATTTTGATTTGTTGTGCAGTGGTATTTTGCGCTTCATCCAGGATCACGACTGCGTCATTCAGCGTGCGTCCGCGCATAAAGGCTAACGGAGCAATCTGTATAATGTTCAGCTCCATGTATTCCTTTAACTTGGTGGCGGGTATCATATCCTGCAATGCATCGTACAACGGTTGCAGATACGGGTCTATCTTATCTTTCATGTCACCGGGCAGGAAACCGAGTTTTTCGCCGGCTTCTACGGCGGGGCGGCTGAGGATGATTTTCTTGATTTCCTTATTCTTCAGTGCGCGTACGGCAAGGGCAATGGCGGTATATGTCTTTCCCGAACCGGCCGGGCCGATAGCGAATACCATATCATTCTTGGCGAAGCCTTCCACCAGTTTCAGTTGGTTCTCGCTCCGGGGAATGATCGGCTTTCCGGTGACGCTGAACACAATTACGTTTCCGTTCTGTTCTGCTTGCGGGGCATTCCCTTTGATGATGTCGATGATAACTTCTTCTTTTAGTGAATTATATTCGGCGCAGTATTTCTCCAGTTTGGTGATATTTTCTTCGAAGGCACACATTTCTTCCTCATCGCCCAGCACTTTGATGACATTGCCGCGTGCAACGATACGTAGCTTCGGATATAAAGCTTTTATTAACTGTATGTTAGCGTTGTTTACGCCATAAAAAATAACCGGATCAATATCCTCAAGGACAATCAGTTTCTCTATCATTCAATTGTATTAAAGAAAAATTTCTGCAAATTTAATGAAACGTTTTGGATTCTCTGATTGTTTGGGGATGAATTTTATTGCAATTATTCTACTATCCACTTTTCGATATTTCTTGTTTCGTTGCTGAAATTGACGCCTATCTTGAATATAGTTCGTTTGTCGGAAGCAAATGCTTGCGCATAATGCTTGTCATTGATTTGTCGGAGGGCCTCTTCGGCAGTTCCTTCCAGTTTGAATTCCATAATGTAGACGTAGTGATCGGTTTGCAGGACTAGGTCTATTCGTCCCTGTGAAGTATGATACTCGGCTTTTACATAGAAACCAATTAATTTGAAAACAATAAAAAGTACATTTTGGTAGTGCAGTTCCAGATCGCGTATCAATTCGTAGGGTGTATCGGCAAAGAAACTTTGCAGGCGACGGAAGAAAGCATTGCAATCACCATGTTCCACTTCATCAACAAACTGACGTATTTGGAAAGGAGATTCGATAACATCTATATTCGTATAGAACGGTAGCAAATATTTAATAAAACCTTCTTCTACTTCTCTATTGGGGAACCCTAGACGATAAATCCCAAAACGGTTGTCGAATCCTTTGATAGTAAGATAGCCGCTTTGGTAAATGACCGGAATGGGATTACGGGAAGTCGAATCAATGCTGTTCAGTACGTCGGCATCCGTTTCTTCATGTGTGATATGCTGAAGATTATAATTGGATTTCTTCAGTAATTCTACCAAATAGGTTGGAGTGCCGGTTTCGAACCAGTAGCTGCCGAACTTCATCTTGTAAAATGTGTTGAGCAGGCTGAATGGGTTATATATTCCTATGGAGTCTTCCACGAAATGGTAGCCGTCATAACATTCTTTCAGTTCGGTGCATACTTCTTCGTAAGTCATTTTCTGTTTATCTGCCAGGATATACAAGTCTTCTTCCATGTTATCGTGGATTTCTTTTTCTGTGATGCCGCAGAGTTCCACGTACTGTTCGTCCATAGAAATATCAATCAGGTTATTCAGGTCGCTGAATATACTAATCTTTCCAAACTTGGTAACGCCTGTCAGGAATCCGAGCTTGATACATCCGTCCTTGCTTTTTAATACACCATAGAAAGGCTTCAGTGTGTTTCGGAAATATTTCTGTAATTCTTCGTTTCCGATTGCTTGCAGCATGGGTTTGTCATATTCGTCCACAAGGATAACGACACGTTGCCCGGTCTGTTCGTAAGCACGTTGTATGATACCGGCAAAACGTAGAGAGAAAGAAACTTCCGATGGGCGTGTACCATATAGGCTTTCCCAGTGTTCCAGATTGTCATTGAGGATATGATCCAGACTTTCGGGCGTATCGTATTTCTCGATGTTTAAGTCCAGATGTAGTATCGGATGTTTTATCCAATCCTTTTCCAATTGTTCGATAGCCAATCCTTCAAAAAGCTCTTTCTTTCCCTGATAATAAGCCTCAAGGGTAGATATCAGCAGGCTTTTTCCAAAGCGACGCGGGCGGCTGAGAAAATAATAGCGGCCGGTCTTTACTAATTGATAAATAAGTCTGGTTTTATCTACATAAAGATAACCGTCTTTGCGGAGACTTTCAAAATTCTGTATGCCGATAGGATATAGCTTGCTCATAATCTGCTTTTTTTAGCGTTGGATTCGTACAAAGATAGCTGTTTTTCATCATAACGCAAAATTAACCTTGAGGTTTTATACTATTCCGGGCTAAGGCTTTGAATAATAATATTTACCGGGCAGTAATATGGAAACAACCCTGTTTCAGCTCATACTTGATGTAGCATTTTTCGGCTTGTCGCAAATCTCTCAGAACCTCGGACAGAACAAGTTTCAGGGTATCGGAGCCGACATCTTGTAAGGGTCTTCCATTCTCGTCCTCCACCTTCTTGAACCGTTTCCAGCTAACATCGAAAGTAGCTCCGAAGCAATGCGCCGAGTTGGCGGAAGCGTTCCCGTTTCTGCGACGCAGACGTTTCACGTCGCTTTGGGTACGCAATACGGAAGTGACAATCACCTGATTGGGATTTAATCCTTTGGCAGCAAGTGAATCGAGAAAGTTAGAACCGATAGTGTCGAGTAGCGCACTTGCACGAGGGACGAGGTAGGGGATGGAATGGGTCAGCGAATCTACCACATAGAACTCATTATCAGTGATATATGTCAACTTTTCTTTCATGCTTTCCGCTTCTTCCCGGTCCTCCAACGGACGGATACCAACAGCTTTTGCTACTTTCAGATGTTTGTCATTCAAATCGGGGAAAGAGCGTTTGTAGCTGACAACGCCACGAATATTGCGTGGTTCGTTCAGTTTGAGCGACATATCTTTCTTTTTGCAACCGGAAGTAAGCGTAAGCCCTGTAATTAGTAGGAAGATCGGTAAAATACGAAGTTTATGTATGGTCATTTTGTATTTTTTGCTTGCAAATATACACTGTTTTGTTCGAGTTTACCAAATGGATTCTATTTGATTTTTTCGTTCCTCTACTATAAAGTTGAAAAGTATGAGGATATCTGCCACCTGTAACAAAACAGATACCTTCATACTTTTTCAAACTTATGGTAGAGAAGTTATGGTTGTTTCCTCTCTCTTTTAGTAGAGATTAGGGATTATTTCTTCTTTTCCTCTTTTTTCTCCTCAGTTTTTTCTTCCGTTTTGTTTTCCGGATGAATAATTCCCTTTACAGTTTCACCGATAGGCAGTTTATCCAATACACCGAGGCTAGGCGCAACCGTTTTCACTAATGTATTCAGGAAGTTGCTTGTACTCCCGTTTCCTCCGTCGAATACAGTGATGTTTCCTAAGTTCATGTGTTCGAATGCCTTCACCTGTTCGCCGGCAATTTCCTTCCACTGGTCTACCATCTTGTATTGGATAGCGATAGCCGGATTTGATTCGGCTGCTCTTACCATTGCTTCGAAACCTTCTGCTTCGGCGAGCAATGACTTTTTCTTACCTTCCGCTTCTGCTTCCAATTTTAACTGGATCGCTCTGGCTTCCGCTTCCGCCTGTGCCAAAGTCGCTTTTGCGCGGGCCTCTGCTTCGCGGGTAATCTTCTCCGCGATAGCATTCGCCTGCAGGATAGCTTCTTGCCGGGCAATTTCGGCAGGAACAATTTTTTCTGCTTTCAGTGAAGATTCTACTTTTTTGGCTTTCGCTTCTTCTACTTCTTTCTGAGCAATTTCACGGGCAGCCTGTACGGCAGCTTCCGATCTGGCAGCAGCTTCACCGGCTTGTTTGTCAGCGTTGGCTTGTGTCACGGCTAGTTCGGAGTTTGAAAGAGCGACTTCCTTTTGTGCTTCATTTCGTCCGATAGCAGCCTTCTTACCGGCTTCCGCTTGTTTGATTTCCATGTCGGAGTTCAGTTCGGCGATGCGGCTTTCCTTTTCGGTATTTGCCTGTTCGATGCGGATGTTTTTCTCCGCTTCGGCTTTGGCAACCTGCGCTTCTTTCTCTGCGTTGGCAATCGCTACTTGGGAAATTCTGTCCTTGTCTGCATTGGCAACAGATATCTCCTGCAATTTCTTGGTTTCTGCAATGGCGATATCCTGGTCTTTGCGGGTTTCTGCAACCTTCGTTTCACGTTCCTTGATTTGAGTCGCGATTTTGATAGCACCGAGTTTTTCCTGTTCTTCGATATTAGCTTGTGCTTCGTTCTGGGCCTTGCTCTCGGCTTCCTTACCCAAGTTCACGATGTAGTTGGCAGCATCGCGGATATCGCTGATGTTGATATTCATCAGATACAAACCGAATTTGCGGAGTTCCGTGTCGATATTGTCTTTTACTTTAGAAAGGAATTTATCGCGGTCGGAGTTCAGTTCTTCGATTGTCATGTCGGCTATGACCAGACGCATCTGACCGTAAACGACATCTGTAATCAGATTCTGTTTGTCGTCCATGGTCAATCCCAGCATACGTTCGGCGGCGTTTTGCATGACTTCGGCATCGGTGCTGATAGCAACAGTGATTGTAGTCGGAACATCTACACGGATATTTTGTGCGGAAAGTGCGCCTGTCAGTTTGCAGTCGATCTGCATCGGCTTCATTGACAGAAATTCGTAGCCTTGGATAATCGGCCAGACGAATGCGGCACCACCGTGGTATAATTTAGCAGATTTCTTTTCTCCTCCCGTCTTACCATATACAACGAGGACTTCGTCACTCTTACATTTGCGGTAGCGTGAAAGGATACCGATGAAAGTGAGCAGGATAACCGCTACTAATATAGCGGCCATGATTAGCATTTCTTGTGTCATAAATTTGTGTATTTAGAGTAATTATTGAATATACAATGTTCCGTCCTGATATCTGGTGATAACGGTACGGTCTCCGGTTTGATAAGCTTTTCCCGATTCGGAGATGACGTCTACTTCGCGCATTGCTCCGTCACGGTTGGTTTGTACGGTGTATTTGCTGTCGCTTTGTTTGAAATAGATGGTACATTCACGTCCCACAAGCTGGTCTGTCTGTTCCGTGCGGTTGACTTGTTGCAGTTGGTAGGCTTTCTTATACAGAAACCAGACGGCAAAAACAAAGAATAACCCTACCAGAATACCGACAACGTAACTTTGGATTTCCGTGTTTCCCGCCAGATACATATACCAGCCGAATCCGATTCCGAAGTGGGTAAGTCCTTTAAAGGAAACCACACTGCTGATGTCGGTATCTACGTCTACATCTGCATCTATGTCTCCGAAAAAGATGGATAGAACGAATTGGATTACAAATATTCCTGTTGTCACAAGGGCAATAATAAGGAAAATGGTACTACTCATAATTGTGGGGTATTAGTAAATCATGATTATTTTGTCCTGTAAATATACAGGTTTATGTGAATTATACAAAGATAAATGAGATAAAATGATTAATTTTGCGCGCGAAAACCCTAAAAAAGAGGAATTAGCGTGCAAAGGTATTTTATTTATTTGGCTTACGACGGGACCAACTATCATGGTTGGCAGATTCAACCGAATGGGATTAGTGTGCAGGAATGTCTGATGAAAGCATTGTCTACCTTTC
>OHRH01001481.1_pt1 | contig 10579 bp, 10 predicted proteins | sample 1578391 | NCBI WGS metagenome assembly OHRH01 (sample SAMEA3879599, study PRJEB24766) | human gut metagenome | biome: human-associated habitat; feature: feces | place: USA | collected 1985/1987 | reverse complement strand
TCTTTCTTTTATTGCTTTGTACTCTTCTTCGATACCGGCAGCTAAAGTTTTGATCGTATACTCCAGGAGTTCATTACCGAACGCTTCCGATGATTCTTTGACCGGATGGCGTCCTGCGATTCCGATCAGATTACTCTCATCGTCTTTTACCTGTCCGAAGTCAACCAGCTCCGGCCGCACAGCCATCACGATAGAAGTCTCATTCGCTCCGGCATGGTCGCTCTGATATTTCAGTCTCTCATCTTTCGCAAATGTCCAGGCTGTCAAAATACGCAGGCCATACTTTTCTTTTGCCTCTTCCTCCATCTCCGTAAAGGCGTTTGTCGACGGACCGTGTCCATGTCCGACAACAATACGGATTCCCACTCGGGAAAGCTGGGCAAAAATACTGCGCAGGTACTCCTGAAACAGTTCCTTTTCCATCCAGTAAGCGCTGCCTTTCAGCTGCTGGACACAATAGGTGTGCAGTGTACCCTCCGTATTGATATCCATTCCATAAAATGCTTTCCCACCGTCATGAAAGATACGGTCGGGTCCCATAAACAGCATCGGAAGTACTACACCGCCGACTTTTTCCGCTACCCGGACAAACAACTCTTTTGACTGGATCCCGTCAGCTCCAAGGGGCATATGCGGACCGTGCCATTCCAGTGTACCAAGCGGCAGATAGGCAACCGGCATCTCCTGTACTCTCTGCACCAGTTCTTCTGGACGCAATTCCTCGTATAATACTTTTTTCATTCTGCTCTCCTTATCCAAAGAAATGATATGCCACTATTATACATTTTATTTTTCAACAAATGCCAGCAGTTTTTCCTTTATCTTTTCCTGCTCTGCAGGATCCGGATACATCCGCTTTGTCCACTCAAGTGCGATCGGAAGATATTCCTCCTTCACGGCCTTATCATCGATCGGTTTGGGATTTCCCGGCTGAATAACGCTTCTGTAAGTATCCCGGTAAATCTTCTTCAGTGCTTCATCTGAGAGTTTTAATCCTTTACAGCGATAGCCATCTGCGTTCATATAAACAGCATCTGTTTCCAGACTGCTGCGCAGGCACTCGATCCGCCCTTCCCAGCCTGATCCGGAAGTATCTGTTCCGTAAATGAGCCTTCCGGCATATTTTTCGATGAACCCACGCCATCTTTCATCCCGTTCAAAACCTTCATACATTTCCCAGCCCGGGCACAGATCAAACGTCAGATTCGGATACGTCTCCAGCAATTCCTCCGCAAGGTCATACTGGTCAGCATTGGAAAGGAAGAAGATATGTGCGATCGTCATGTTCAGCTTCGGATGCTTCTTCAGGATTCCGATCGTTTCCTCCCGGATCTGCTCATGAGTCGGATACGTTTCGTCACAGTAATATCCGGCGCCGATCGCCCACTTTGGAATCCGTTCTTTGTCCCAGAATTCCACCGGATCGTTGGAATGCAGGAGCACCGGGATGTTGTTTTGTTCCAGAAAATCGTACATCGGATCGTAGCATTCATCACACAGAGAAACACCATACGCCTTACGGAGTTCCGGTTTTCCGAACAACAGCTTCATTCCGTCAAATCCGACTTTATGATAAGCCTGTACCTGCCGCAGCAGCTCGTCCGCCTCCGGTGCACCCTCTCCTGTCGTATGAAAGCATGCATAAGTGTAAATCTTTTCCGGTGCTTTCTTCTTGATATCCAGAAGTTCCAGATTGCCCCAGACACATTTGGGTGCTACACTTCCTGATAAAAGCACATACTGTTCATATTCTGCTTTTTTCACTGCTTTGTTGATCTCTTCGATGTCTCCTACATGAATGTGTGTATCAATGATCGGGTATTTAAAATACATTTTTTCCTCCTATTCCGGCCTTAAGCCTTGGTTCCTGTCATTGCGATTCCTTCTACAAAACTCTTCTGGAAGAAGAAGAAGAGAAGGATCATCGGCATTGCGGCGATCGCACCGCCTGCCATAAGTTCCGGGTAATTGGTAATGTTCTGTCCTACCATGTTTGCAAGTCCTGCAGACAGTACCATCTTATTCATATCCACGTTGATGATCAACGGCCACATCATATCTTTCCATGCGCCAAGTCCTGTCAGAATACAAAGAGCCGTGATCGGTGCTTTCAGAAGCGGGAGCAGGATCTGCAGGTAAATCCGGAAACGGCTGCAGCCATCCAGCATTGCCGCCTCGTCCAGCTCCAGCGGCAGTGATGAAAAAAACTGCCGCAGCATGAACAATGCAAAAATATTAAAGACCTTCGGCAGCCAGAGCGCTGTCAGGGTATTATTCAGATGCCATGCCACCATGATGTCATAATGTGGGATCAGAAAGAGCTGACTTGGGATCATCATCATGCTGAGGATCAGCAGAAACAGCAGATTTTTCCCCGGAAACTTCAGTCTGGCAAACGCATAGGCTGCCAGTGAGCAAACCAGGATCTGGCTGACGATTGACAGGATCATGACAATAAAGGTGTTCACATACAGTCTCAGGATCGGATAGTGATTCCATACTTTTGCATAATTTGACCATTGAGGGAGCTCCGGAAAAACTACCATAGGGATCTGAATACTCTCGGCATACGTTTTTAAAGAAGTCAACAGCATCCATCCAAATGGAACCAAAGTGATCAGGGCACAGAGGATCAGAAACGCATGGATTGCGATCGTCGCTTTTCGTTTTCTCACTTATCATCACCTCCGTTTTCTGAATAAACCCATTTTTTCTGAAGTTTCATCTGAACAATCGTGATCACCAGAATGATCAGGAAAAGCATATTTGCCATTGCCGCGCCGTATCCTTTGTTAAACTTGGTAAATGCCTCCTCATAAAACAGCATAACGATGCTTCGTGCTCCCTTCATTCCGGAACTTGTCGATGAGATCATCAGGAAAATAAGGTCAAATACCTGGAAGAATCCGATGATTTCCGTCACAACCAGCATAAATGTTGTTGGTGAAAGAAGAGGAAACGTGATGGATCTGAATTTTTGCCAGGCGTTCGCGCCGTCGATCTCTGCCGCCTCATAGTAAGAGGTAGAAATCCCCTGCAGACCGGACAGAAAGATAATAACTGCCGTTCCGATGCTGGACCAGATCAGTACGATACAGACTGCCAGCAGCGACCACTTCGGATCAGAAAGCCAGGCAGGTCCGTTGATCCCGATCCCTGCAAGCATTTCATTGATCAGACCGAACTGGTCGTTAAACAGCCACTTCCACAACATTCCCACTGCAGTAGGCAGTGTGATGACCGGAAGGTAGATCAGTGTCCGATAAATCCCCATTCCTTTGATTTTCTGATTCAATGCCACCGCAATAATAAGTGACAAAATAATAACTGCCGGCACGCAGATCACCACATACAACAGCGTATTCTGGATCGCCTGATAAAATTTCGCATCTGCCAAAAGCTTCACATAATTGCTCAGTCCGACAAACTTTGCCTGACCGAGGCTTTTCTTGTTTGTAAAGCTGATGATGATATTCTGAACGAATGCATAAACATTAAAAATTGACACCCCAACCAAGAAGGGCAGCAAAAAAAGATACGCCTCCATTGCCTCTTTCTTTGCCCGTCTGCTTCTGTACTGCCGCACGTTCTCACTCCTTTTCATGTTCATTCAAAAATACCATCGGCAGGATTGCTGCGAAATGCACGTTATGCAACACATGACGTATTCATCTGCGCACCTGGCAATCCTGCCGAAGGCTATATCAGATCAGAGACCGAATCTCTTCACTGATCATTTTCTTTTGTTGTATTACTTACCAGCTTCAATAGCGGCATTGATATCTGCTGCCATCTGTTCCAGACCTTCCTTTACTTCGACATTTTTATTGAAGATTTCAATGATCTGCTCATTCACGATGGAGTTGATTTCATCTGACGCATAAGCCGGTCCACTTTCAGCCGGTTTTGCTGTCGGGATTACATCTACGAATGCCTGACCGTCAAATTTGGTAAAGCTTTCTCCGTAATATTCCTGGGAGGATAATCTGGCCGGAAGGTCGATTCCGCTCTTTCCGATGATATCATTTGCTTCCTCACTTGCCAGATACTCCAGGAATTTCCATGCCTCGTCTTTGTGCTCACTTGCCGCATTCATGCCGTACTGCATGGTTGAAGCGAGGAAATCCTGTGATTTTGCAGTCGGAATCTGGATCAGTTTTACATTTTCCATCTCTGCCTGCTCAACCTTCTGCGCACTGAAGGTCGGCAGATACAGCATACATGTCTGTCCGGAAATGAACAGCTCTTCCGCTGCGGTATCACTGATCGTCTGGTAATCCGGAATGTATCCCTCATCGATCATGTCCACCAGTGCCTGAATACCTGCAACCGCTTCGTCAGAAGCAAGTGCGCTGGTGCCATCCTCATTGAATAACTGACCGCCAAATTCATAGATCACAGGCTCCGTTTGCGGAATTCAGGATAAAGTCCATCGGATAGATCGAATCTCCTGCTGCTTCGATCGCCGTTTTCAGCTCTCCACATACCGTGAGCATATCGTCCCAGGTCCATCCATTCTCCGGCTCTGTCACCCCATATTTTTCAAACAGTGCGGAATTGATGATCACTGCCAGAGAATCGGTTCCCTTCGGAACTACATAGTGTACACCATCAACCGTACCGGCTTCAACTACTGACGGGGCATAAAGGGAAAGGTCAAAATCAGCTTTCTCCATATAGTCATCCAGCGGCTCCAGGATTCCTGCTTCTGCATATTCATAAAGAATACATCTGCCGCCTGGTTTGCACCTGCTGATGCATCAAATTTTGTCCAGTACTGATCCCACGGAGTGAGCTGCATCTCCACATGGATATTCGGATTCTGCTCCTCAAAATTGTCGATCAGCTGCTGATAGACTACGGACTGGAGCTCATCCCAGAGTGAAAAAGTGATCGTTACCTGGTTCTCTGCTGCTGTAGCGGTTACTGCCATTGAAGCTGCGAGTACGCCGCTTAATACCATTGCTGTAAGTCTTTTTCTATTCATTTACATTTCCCCACTTTCATTTTTTTGTTTTCATTCTCTTTTCTATCATTTACGCGCTGCGAAACTGCCGGCTTTTTCGCTTTGCAAAATGTTTCTCTGTTTAATTTTGTTTTCTTTCTGCACAGCTGCCCTTTTCCAGCAGCTGAAACCCTTTTAACCCATAGTGTCTTGATTTTCTTTTTTCCGTTGTTTCCTTTTCTTCCTCACAGGCTTCCTTTTTGGGAAGCTCAAGGATTTCCGTGATCGCCCTTACCAGGGCATCCACAAATGCATCCATCGGAAATGCCATTGTGGTAAGGCGTGGCATCATACAATCCCCAAGCGGGATCCCATCCAGGCCAATGACTGAAATGTCCTCCGGAATCTTTATGCCATGCTGCATCAGATACATCATTGCACCGATAGCCGTCTCATCACTGTAGCACACGATTGCGGTCGGCTTAGATGCGGAATGCATGATCGATCCGACACGTTTGTATGCTTCCCTCATCGTGCTCACATTATCCAGAACAATATCATCAATATACGGAACACCATATTTTTTGAGTGCCATCTGAAAGCCACGCTTTCGCGCCGCCACAAAACCTGTCTGTCTCTCATCCTCTGCAAAAATTCCGCCGATCACCCGATGGCCGAGCCCGATGAGATAGGAAGTTGCCTCATAGATTGCTTTTTCGTTTACTTCTGCCCAATGATCTTCCCACAACTCATTATTTGCGTCAAAAAAACAAGTCTGGTGGCTTCTTGAACGAAAAAGTTCTTCTTCTTTCCTACTAATCTCCTTGGCACAGAAGACCAGTTCTGCATTCTGTTCCTGAAGGCGTTCATATGTCCGTATAAAGTTTTCATACCCCTCCTTCGCAAAGGCCATTGATACATTATAGCCTGCCTCTGTGATCCTGGTATTCAGACACTGAAGCAGATACAAATGATACTGGTTCATTTGTTCCGGAAAAATAATTCCGATCAGCCTGCTCCGTTTCGTTGCCAGCCCTCTGGCCATCGCATTCGGATGATAATCGTATTTTGCGATCACATCATAAACTCTCTGTTCCAGCTCACTGCTTACCCGTTTGCTCTTATTGAGCACCCGTGATACCGTCGCCGGTGAACATCCTGCCTTTTTTGCTATAAAATCAATGTTTACAGTATCCATTCTATTCCTCCGTGAAAGCGCTTTCCATGATTCTTATTCTAGTGGGAAAGGCTTTTCCCCGCAATTGACAAAATGCACAAATCGAAAAAAGTTGTCAAAAACCGGATGATTTCAGAAAAAACTTCTGAAACCATCCGGTTTTACGACAGTCTTCTTTCTTTTCTACAGCCCTATACTCAATCAAAATCTCTGGTAATATTTGTAAGCCATTTCCCTCTGAGATAATGAATAAACACAACGGGCATTTTTTCAAACTCATCCAAAGTCATGATAAAGTATACCCAGATCGGCGGCAGTTTGAAAACATATGCAGCAAGGAAGGTAAGCGGAACTGCAACAAGCCACATAAATATGGAATCTACGATCATTCCAAACCTGGAATCACCGCCTCCTCTGAAGCAGCCACATATCAGGCAGGTATTGATTCCTTCTCCCACAAGACGCCAGGTCGTCATGATTATAAAAATGCCAAGATAATAAATAGCGGTCTCCGTCAGTTTATCCCGGTAGAAATCCAGTATCAACGGCCGGATCGCCAGAATAATGACACATCCGATCATACTTACAGTAATGGTTATCTTCAGCATGCGTTTCCCATATTCTCTGGCTGCATCCTTGTGATCCTGCCCCAGCTCCTGGCTAACAATGATGGTAGTCGCATTGGCAAAACCGCGGCAAGCAATAGCACCGATATTTACCACCATAACAGCAACGGCATTGGCTGCAACCATATCATCTCCAATATGACCAAGGATTGCTGCGAAAGCAGAACTTGCAAAGCTCCAGACAACGTCGTTTATTACGGCTGGACTGGCAATTTTCATAAAGTCCCGGAACAGAATACCAGATTTCGCAAAAAAGTATTTTATCCGAAATCTGACATCGGAACTGTTTAACGAGTAGATGAGACAGATCAATACTTCTACCATTCTGGCAATAACCGTACCAAGGGCAACACCGGTAACACCAAGCTTTGGAAGGCCAAACAGACCAAAAATAAAGGTAGCATTACAAATTACATTGACACAAAGCGAAACAATGTATGTAATAGAAGGCAGCATGATTTTTCCGATGCTTCGAAGAGCACTCATAAAAACCTGAGAGAATCCCATAAACACAAAAGAAAAAGAGATCACCCTCAAATACTCACTGCCCGCAGCGATCGTGTCAGGACTGTTTGTAAAAATGCTCATGATCGTAGCTGGCATAGCAAAAGAGATAATGAAAAATACAAAGGAACTGATCAGTGAGATTCGTTCCGCCAGACCGAGAATCTTCTCTATTGTCTTTTTATCACCTTTTCCCCAGTACTGGGCACATAAAACCGAAGTACCTGTGGCCATACCGTAATATAAACAGAAAAGGATAAAAGTAAACTGGTTGGCAAGTGATGAAGCCGACATAGCTGTCTGGCTTACATATCCAAGCATTACCGTATCGGCAAGATTTACCAATGTTCCAATCAGATTTTGGATCATGATCGGAAAGGCTAATGTTGATGCATATTTTAAGAAATCTTTTTTATTCAGCATATAACCGTTCTTCCACGTTTTTTTAATTCTTTTTCGTAAAATTTAAAAACATATTCTTCTTTTCCTGGTTTCATCTTACCACAAATAATGTTTTTTTGGAAGATTACATAGTTTTCTTTCCATATAGAAATTATTAAAATTTCCCACTTGTTGTTTCTTCAGCCTTTAATCTTTTGACCCCAACATCATATTATGAGTTGCCCGACAAATCGGGTGATTTATAGTAACCTTTTTTTATTTGCACCTTGAAAACTTAACACATTAGCTTCAAAAATAATCACTTTACTCCCTAGAGGGTATTTTCTCCATACGGATATGCTGATTTTCTATATGATTTTCAGGCTATTTCCGGATAAGTGGCGACTTTAACTAAACCGGTCAGATATCTGATCAGTTTTCGGGCATTCATTCCGGCAACTTTAAAGCCGAAGAATAGTTTTGTTTTGATATAGCCACGGACTGGCATCCTATCGACATGGTGTCTGCTACGAAGTACCGCAGGAACCGTTTCTATCCCGTTTCGGAAATGCGCTAATGTTTTAAAGTCTTCCGTTTTCAAGAAACGTTGCTGTCTGGCATGAAATGCTGTACGCATCGCTATTTTAATGGTGGCAACGCGTTTGTGTTCTGTTGGGTGGCACTGGTTATAATAAGCGCAATTTTTGCACGTAGTCAGAGGAAATGATGCTTTACATTTCTGTGTATTTTTGTCATAGACGCTGCTTTTGGGTTCGTGGCCGGCTGCGCACTTTAACAGTTTTGTACCGTCTTCGTTGAATTCAAAATCTGCCCAGTGATCACTGACTTCGGTTCCTTTAAGGTCGGTAGTAACTAAGGTTATGTTCTTACCTTTCGCAAGCTGGCTGTTTTCCATTCCGCAGTATCCGCCATCTGTTGTGAGTATGGCATGTGCTCCATCCTCCGGCTGTTGCTCAATATAGTCTTTAAGAAATTGACTGTCGCTATAGGTATTCTTCTCATACTGATAGTCAACTGTAATGCTGTTATGGTTATCATCCGCCACTTCTACAACATTGGCGATATATCCTCTGTATTCCGTACCCGCCTTCTTACGATAGGTAGCATCTGGATCCGCAGGATTTTGCATGACTTTTGAATCCATACCATCATGCGCACCCTTAAGCGTCAGGTTACCATCATCGTCAGATTTTGTCTGTTCACTGATGGCACGGATCAAAAGCTGATATTCACTGTATTCATCATAACGGCTGCCACAGGCAGAAATGATAAGCACCGCATCTTTTAATATTTGATCCGTTTTGGAGTCAGTATCTTCACTGCGGTTATGATAAAGCACCCTGTTATGGTCATCATCTTCCGTATAGTGAAGCAGTCCTTCTGGCAATGCCGAATCTTCAAGCTTTTTCATCAACCTGGCAAGATTAGCTACACAGGTGTACAGAAGTTCCAAACGGCTCATTTTCTTTATATTAGAAGCTACCATCAGAGAATCCATGCGGCGCATTCCCGTATTCAGCTTCATTATAGTAGCCATGCTCGAAGACAGTTTCATAATACAGTCATGAATAAGGTCTATGCCTGTCATTTCCTCATAGGAATTGCATCTGGCACGAAATCTTCCAAGCGTACGGTCATTCAGCGGCTGTTCTTCAAAGCTGGTTGTATGCAGGGCATACTGATAACGGATATCAAACGGAAGAGTTTCCACAATTTCTTCATCCGTGAGCCCAAAGATTTCTTTCAGTATCAATGCTCCAATGATTACATTCACTGGGGTATTAGCGTCGGTAGGATCATAACTGATGATATAGTGATGACTTTTGATTTCAGATCTGCTTCGGTTCTTTTTAAAATGTTCATTACATTCATAGCATTCAACATCAAAAGTATCGGGATTACAGTTGAGACCATCCACATATAATTCATCTCTTCGCAGTGGCCGATTAAATTCATCGAGAATCATTTTTCCGGTTGATTCATTATGCTGGAAGATGAGATAATTCAGAGCATCTGAATAGTTTGCATTCCGACTTTTAATATGTTTCACTATTGCCACGATAATCACCTATCATTTTTAGCAACTCCTTTTTTAACCTATAGAGGTCGTAAAGACATTGCTGGATTTCGTTTGTTACAGATTTAGAGTACGCTCCTCCAGTATTGAAATATTTTGCGATCTGATTAAGATTAGAGCCGATTTTTCCATACTCTGCTAAAAGCATTTTTATTGTGTTACTTTCAATTACAACCTCATAGCGTATTGCCATTTTGTGATCTAAAATCAGGTTTCTCAGATAATCAGAACGGGATAATTTCGCCTGAGAAGCGGCATGATTGACTAACTCTAATTCAATGTCACTTAATCTTAAACAAATGATATTAGAGTGTTTCATTTCATTTCTTTTTTTCTTTGGTGCCATGTTCCTCCTCCCTTAATTGAGTGCTTCCAACTTTATGGCACTCCACTAGAAATATCAGCTGTCCCTTCTGATACTTCTGGTGCTGTGCACACATTTTATGTGGAAGCCAATCTGACATTTTGTGAATGTCAGTAACGAGGGTATGGGGAGCGTAATCCACATCAAGATAAAACTCAGAGTAATAGGAAAGCTAAAATGGCGATACCGTATTACTGGGTGGATCTTGCTCTTGAAAGATTAACCCTCTCATATAACGAAAGGCTCAGGGCAGAAAAAACAGGGCAAGATAGAAAAAAAGTAAAAAAACTGCTATACTACCATTCAGGAACAATAAAAAAAGCGACTTTTAGAATAGAGGTATGAAGAAAATGGTAAAACCAATCATGAAAGATATATTTTTCCTGGGACAAAAATCAGAGCCGGCAACAAAAGCCGATCTTCAAGTTGGAAAAGATTTAATGGATACGTTAGCTGCGAACCGTGAGGGATGTGTTGGAATGGC
>OHRH01001477.1_pt1 | contig 10593 bp, 7 predicted proteins | sample 1578391 | NCBI WGS metagenome assembly OHRH01 (sample SAMEA3879599, study PRJEB24766) | human gut metagenome | biome: human-associated habitat; feature: feces | place: USA | collected 1985/1987 | reverse complement strand
GGATTTCGATGTCTTGCTGGATGCGGCTGTCCGCATGTTTCCTTCCCGCAGGGAGTTGGTCTGTCTGTCCGACAGCAGTTTCCTGAGCCTTAAAGGGGTTAAGGCTGTGGAGGAATCCTGGGAACGCATAAAGAGCAACTATCCGGAGCATGAGTTGAAAGTGCTGAATGTGCAGGCCAAGTCCTTGAACTCTATCATCACTTCCATTTGCTATGACTACAATGCCTACAAGCATATTGTCATTGCTCCCAAATGGATTCCCTTTCTTTCCTTGAAGTTGAAGGCCCCCGTGTTTACCAGCCAGAACCTGGCTATGACGAACGGTGTTCTGTGTGTGTATGATGCCGTTCCCGGAGAGGATGCTTTTGCTGCCGGCCGGCAGGCTGCAAGTATTTTGAAGGGCAAGTCACCCGCCTCATTGGAAGTAAAGGACTTTGGGGGCAAGTTGCTGTTCGATTACAAACAGTTGCAGTTTTTCCGTGTGGACACGAACCGTGCGGAGAGCAAGGGCATCATTTTGAATATACCGTTGATGGAGCGTTACCGTGTCTGGTTCATTCTGTTCTATTCGCTGATTGTCGGGGCATTGGTGCTGCTGGTTGCCTGGCTTTTCCGTGCCAACCGCAGGGAGTCGCGTAAGCGCATACATGCCCAGACCCGCTTGTTGATACAGCACCGCCTGGTGGAGCAGCGCGACGAGTTCGACAATATCTTCTGTTCCATTCGCGACGGCTTGATTACGTATGATACCGACCTGCGCATCCATTTTGTCAACCGTCCGTTGTTACAGATGTTGGGACTTTCTTCCGAAACCTATACGTCCCGTTTCTATGAAGGGCAGATGGCCGGCTCCATTTTCAGGATTTACATGAATGGAGAAAACATCCTGCAGGACTTGTTGAAGAAAGTACGTACCGGAAAGAGACCTATTTCTATTCCGGAGAAAGCCTTCATGCAGGAAAACCATCAGGGAACGTATTTCCCCGTTTCCGGCGAGGTAGTACCTATCTTTGCCAATGAAAAGATGACGGGAATGGCGATTGTATGCCGCAATATCTCCGAAGAAGAGATGCAGAGACGCTTCTTCAATATGGCGGTGGAGGAAAGCTCCATTTATCCGTGGCAGTACAACATGCATATGAACCGTTTCCATTTCCCGGGTGGATTGCTGCGCCGTTTCGGGTATACCGATGATACGGACTTGCTGGCACGTGATGAGATGGACACCCTTATACATCCGGAAGACTTGCTGCATACGCGCAGGAATTTTGATGCCATTCTGTTGGGCAATGAAATCAATTCACGGATGAGTTTCCGGTTGAAGAGTGCGGATGGGAGCTATGAATGGTGGGAGTTCCGCAGTACCGCTTATGACGGACTGACGGTTGATACCCCATACATGGTATTGGGAGTATGCCAGAGCATCCAGCGTTACAAGGATACGGAAGAGGCCTTGATTGCCGCACGTGACCGTGCCTTGCAGGCCGACAAGCTCAAATCTGCGTTTCTTGCCAATATGAGCCATGAGATACGCACCCCTTTGAATGCCATTGTCGGCTTCTCGGATTTGTTGGTTGAGGCGGAAGATATTGAGGAACGGAAGGAATATGTCAAGATTGTCCGTAACAACAATGAACTGTTGTTGCAACTAATTACGGACATATTGGATCTCTCGAAAATTGAAGCCGGTACGTTTGATTTTACTTACGGAGATGTAAATGTGAATTTGCTGTGCGAGAATATTGTCCGTTCTATGGAAATGAAAGTGAGCGAAGGAGTAGCGTTGGTGTTCGATTCTAATCTTCCGCAATACCATCTCATTAGCGACCGTAATCGTCTGCATCAGGTAATCTCTAACTTTGTAAACAATGCGATTAAGTTTACTTCGCAGGGAAGTATCCGTGTAGGCTATCAGATGAAGGGGGAAGAACTGGTATTCTATGTGCAGGATACGGGAATAGGGATTGATAAGGAACAGCAGTTGCATATCTTTGAACGTTTCGTCAAACTCAACTCTTTTGTGCCCGGCACGGGATTGGGACTTGCTATCTGCCAAAGTATCATAGAACAACTTGGCGGGCGGATAGGAGTTGATTCCGAACCGGGCAAAGGCTCACGGTTCTGGTTCAGACTGCCGGGGGTGATTGTGGCGGAATGAGTGTACACCCTCTAATAATTTTTATCCCCGTCTCTATTGTCACAATAAATGCAGACTGGAGACGGGGATAACTTTTTTTCTTTTCAATTATATTCCGAACGAGAATTTATCAATAGACTGATATACGATGCTTGCTATACCCAGTCCGATAATGCCCAACGTACAAAGCGCCAGTCCCCATTTGGTACAACGGTCGCTGCGGAAAGTAGGAATCGGATTATCGGAAGGAGTGATATACATTGCTTTCACAATCAGCAGGTAGTAATACAGTGAGATAACTGTATTCACCAGTGCAATGAATACCAGCAAGTGGAAACCTGCATCGAAGGCAGCCATGAAGATAAAGAACTTCGAGAAGAATCCGGCAAATGGCGGGATACCTGCCAATGAGAATAAGGACAAGGTCATTAGGAGCGCTATCTTCGGATTCGTCTTATAAAGTCCTGCGTAATCTTCGAGTGTAAACTTCTGGCTGCGCAGTGCTACGATAGTAATAACGGCAAATACACCAAGGTTGGCGGCTGCATATACCAGTACGTAATATACCAATGCTGTCATTCCCTGTGCCGTGCCTCCGATGACGCCCAACATGATATATCCGGCTTGTGAGATACTGGAGAATGCCATGAGGCGTTTCAGATTCTGCTGGCGGATAGCGAATATGTTGGCAATCGTGATAGAAGCGATAGTTACCCAATAAAGTACCTCCTGCCAATCATCGATCATCGGGGCGAATACTTTAATCAGGATAGCCAATAACACGAATGCTGCCGAGCCTTTTGAAATAACACTCAGATAAGCTGTAACCGTGCTTGGAGCGCCTTCGTAAACGTCAGCTGTCCAGAGGTGGAACGGAACGAGGGACAGTTTGAACGCCATACCCGTAAAGAAGAATACGAATGCCATGATTTGCAGGGGATTTCCGTCGATGTGTGCGGGAAGATCATCGAAATACAATGTTCCGGCAGAACCGTAAATCATTGACAGGCCGAACAACAGCAACGCACTGGAGAAAAGTGCCGTAAGGATATACTTGGCACCGGCTTCGGAAGAATTGTGGCGGTATTTGTCGAAAGCAATCAGGGCAGCCATAGGAATAGAAGCTGTTTCCAGTCCGATAAAGAACATCAGGAAATGTCCGGCGGAAATCATGAGATACATACCAAACAAGGTGGAGAGTGTCAATACATAGAATTCTCCTTGTTTAAAGGCGGTGTCTTCACGTTTCATCCATTCGTGTGCCATCAGAAAGACAATCAACGTACCTATATTCAGGATTGACTTGACAACCGTATGCATGGGGACATAGTGATACATACCACCGAATACGTCGGCGGCAGTTCCCGGAATCAGGTTGATAGCTGTATGGACCGCCATCAGAATGACAGGTAGCATTGTGTTCAGTCGTGCTTTCCCATCATTTTTGTGTGCGTCCGGACTCATGAAGAGGTCGGCCAAAAACAGTAGTAGCAGGACAACTACGAGCGACAGCTCTTCTCGCATATGTAGAAATTGTGAATAATCCATATTGTTAATTACAAATTACTAGTTATTAATTACAGATTCCGGCTTATGGGATTAGTTGTGAGACAACCGGCAATACACTTTCACCAATCATGTGGCTTATCCAGAAAGGAGCCATACCCAATCCCGCTACACAGGCGATGAGGCAGATAACGGCTACACGCTCGTCCCACGTCGCATCAGTCAGTGTGAGGTGATGTTTGTTGGTACAGGTACCGTATAGAATCTTACCTACCAGACGCAGGATATAGACTGCTGTAATCACAATCGAGGAGCAGGCAATGATAGTCAATGTACGGTGGAATACATCGTTGTTCTGGAATGAACCGACGAAGATTGTCATTTCGGCAATGAAACCACTCAAGCCCGGCAGACCGAGATTGGCAAGACCGGCAATCACATAACATACGCTCAGGAACGGCATAATCTTCATCAAACCGGCAAGCTCACGAACGTCACGTGTGTGTGTACGTCCGTAAATCATACCGATAAGGGCGAAGAACAAGGCTGTCATTAATCCGTGGGAAAGCATCTGGAGGATAGCTCCCGTTGCGGCTGTCTGATTCAGCATCAGGATAGCAAAGAGAACCAATCCGCAGTGGGATACGGAAGAATAGGCGTTGATGTATTTCAAATCCGTTTGTACGCAAGCGGAGAACGCTCCGTAAACAACAGAGATACCGGTTAATATCAGGAATATCCATGAAAGTTCGTTGGCTGCCTCCGGCATGAGGTACATGGCGATACGGAAACATCCGTAGCCCCCGAGTTTCATCAATACACCGGCATGGAGCATGGATACCGCCGTCGGCGCGGAAGCGTGACCGTCCGGACTCCATGTGTGGAACGGGAAAAGGGCACCCAGTACACCAAAACCGAGGAATGTCAGTGGGAACCAGATGCATTGCTGTGCGAAAGGTATATTATGCAACTGTGCGATTTCGAGAAGGTTCATCGTCGTTGCTCCCGAGCCGAAATAGATTCCGAGAATACCGATCAGCAGGAAGGCGGAACCACCCATTAGCATGAGTGTCAGTTTCATGGCTGCGTATTCTTTGCGTCCCGAACCCCATACACCAATCAGCAAGTACATCGGAATCAGTGCGATTTCGTAGAACATGAACATGGTAAACAAGTCGATGGATATAAAGAATCCGAACACTCCCATAGAGAGCAGGGTGAACCAAAGGAAATATTCTTTGGTCAAAGGTTGCAGACGCCATGAGGCGAATGTCCCGGTGAATACGATAATAGCAGACAGTAACAGCATGGCTACTGAGATCCCATCGACACCTACCGAGTAGGAGATGTGAAGCGGAGCATACCATAGGGTATCTGCGCGAAATAACATTTCTGCCGTGTTGCCGGCACTACGTTCTCCCAAGTACATAAAGGTCAGTACGACGGAGGCAATCAAAAGTGCAGATGCGCCGGTAACCATAACCCCTCGGATGGCTTTGATTCCTCGTGCTGCCCAGAGTCCGGCCAGCATCAATAAGGGGATAAGTACGAATATTGATAAGAAATTCATATCGTTCTGTGCTTTATAAGATTAATAGTAGGATAAGTGCCAGTGCACCACAAAGGAACACATACGCATATTGTTGTACCTGACCGCTCTGCAAACCACGAATTTCGTCACTAGTGGTATTGGTAGCCCATGCCAGGAAGTTAAAGAATCCGTCCACTACATGACGGTCCCACCATGCAATAGGAGTAGAGATGCAACGGAAGATAATCTTATGTGTAATGAACTGGTATATATCATCAATATAGAAACGATTGTAGGCAGCTTTGTGCAGACCTTTGAACTGTTTTGCCAGAGAATCGGCAACAGGCTGTTTGGCATTCTTATACATCCATGTAGCGATTGCAATAGAAATGATAGCAATAACGACACTTGTGATAGCTACCGACGGATCGAGATGAATAGAATAGGATTCTCCATTTGAACTGATGAAATGTCCGAAAGGAATAAATCCGGCTCCACAAGTTACCGCAGCCAGGAACATCAGAGGGAATGTCATAGCTAACGGACTTTCATGCGGGTGGCAAGGTGCCGCTTCCAAGTTCTTATCCGAATGGGAACTTGCCCGGGATGGTTCGCTCCCCCAGAAGATACCATAGTAGAGACGGAACATATAGAAAGCAGTCATTGCAGCAATTACTGTCATCACCCAACCCATAACAGAACTGTATTGGAAGCAAGCGGCCAAAATCTCATCTTTTGAGAAGAAACCGGAGAACGGGGGAATACCTGCAATGGCAAGACAAGCAATCAGGAATGTCCAGTGTGTGATAGGCATATATTTACGTAATCCTCCCATTGCCGACATCTCGTTGGAGTGTACCGCATGGATAATGCTACCTGCACCGAGGAATAACAGCGCTTTAAACATAGCGTGTGTGAAAAGGTGGAACATGGATGCCATGTATCCCAATCCGCCTTCGTGCGGGTTCATGGAAGTACAAACCCCCAAAGCTACCATCATAAAACCAATCTGCGAGATAGTAGAGAAAGCGAGCACACGTTTGATATCCGATTGTACACAAGCTACGCTTGCTGCATAGAAAGCAGTAAATGCACCAACCCAGGCTACCATATGCAAGGTATCCGGTGCGTAAGCAATGAAAAGCGGGAACATACGGGCTACCAGATAAACACCGGCAACCACCATTGTAGCCGCATGAATCAAAGCGCTGACAGGAGTCGGACCTTCCATTGCATCCGGCAACCAGATATGTAATGGGAACATTGCACTCTTGCCGGCACCACCCACAAACATCAGTCCGAGAGCTAACGGAAGCATAGAAGCACCACCGCTAATCAATGATACCGTATCCGGAGTGAAACCGAACGTCCCGCCATAATATCCGTAAATCAGGATACCGATCAGGAAACCTAAGTCAGCAAAACGAGTGACAATAAATGCTTTTTTGGAAGCAGAGATTGCAGCCGGTTTGGTGTAGTAGAATCCGATTAATAAGTATGAACTTACACCTACCAGCTCCCAAAAGAGATACATCTGGAAGATATTTGTTGCAACGACCAATCCCAGCATTGACATTGTAAACAGGGACAGGAAAGCGTAATAACGTTGGAAACCGACTTCGCCTTTCATGTAACCGAAGGAGTAGATATGTACCATTAGTGATACGGTAGATATGACAATCAACATCATTACGGATATGGGATCGAGTAGGATACCCAGGTCGAAGTGTAAAGTTTCTGTAAAAGGAAGCCACGTGAAGTTGTAAGGTATCAGTGTGGCAAAAGTTCCGTCTTCCAGTCGCGGAGCGGAGAAATATTGGAAAGCCGTAACGTATGATAGCACTGCTACTGCTCCCAGTACCAGCGTACCGATTGTACCCGCTGTCCGATGAGACATCCATTTACCTCCGATTCCCAATAGGAGAAAGGAGAGGAAAGGAAGAAGGAGTATTAGAATTGTTAGTTCCATACAGTTTTATTTAATTACTTGTTTTATTGTTACTTATACTATAATATCTTGCGGAATCATCCGAATGGAAACCGGGAAGTGGCATCTTGCCACCGCCTTGGTACTACCATTTTAGTTCGTCAAGGTTGCGGACTTGGATGCTTCGGATGTTACGGTAGATGTTTATCATAATGGCTATTGCTATTGCGGTTTCAGCAGCCGAAATGGCGATAGAGAATAGTGCAAAGAAATAGCCTTCCATTCCTCCCGGAAAGAGAAAACGGTTGAACACGGCGAAGTTGATGTCCGTGGCGTTCAGCATTAGCTCCACAGAAATCAGGATAGCCAGTGTATTCCGGCGGGTAAAGAATCCATAGATTCCTGCAAACATCATGATAGTAGAAACTACCAGATAATATTCCATGTGTATCATAATGGTATACTTTTAATTTCTAATCTTTAATTTTAATTCTCCTTATCTCTTACGTGCAATCATAATACCACCGATAATACATGCCAGTAACAAGATACTGACTGCTTCGAAAGGCAATATATAACCGTATTTGTCGCTACTTAGCAGGGCATGACCGATAGAGTGGATGTTTATCTCCTGTGGAGCCAGATTGTTGGTTTGCAGGAAGTTATGCTTTAGCGTGATAAACAGGATAATTGCTGCGCCGGCAACCATTGTAAAGAGTCCCGCGAAGAACCTGCTTCGTTTCAGTTTCTCTGCGCGGTCCCTCTCCACTGGTCAGCAGAATGGAGAATACATAAAGAACGACGATACCACCGGCATAAACCATAATTTGGACAGAACCCAAGAAAGTGTAACCCAGCAGGAAATAAATGCCGGCCGTACCGAAAAGCACGAACAACAGATAAGTAGCTGAGCGGACGATACGTTGGGTGGTCACCGTCATAATGGACATAGCAATAATAAATGCTGCCAAAAAGTAGAATACTACTGTTTCAAGTGTTGATCCCATATCTTAAACTTCTTTTTTCTTTTCTATTACTTTACTACCGTCGTGATTCAACTTCAATACAAGCTTCGTCCTGTCGAATACCGCATGTTCGAAGTTCTGGTCGAACGTGATGGCATCGTGCGGACAAGCATTGACACAAAGTTGACAGAACATACAAGCACCCAGGTCATATTCATATCTTGCCAGGATTTTCTTCTTCTTGCCGTCCTCTGTCTCGATGGTTTCGCTGATAACCTTGATGGTGTCATTCGGACAGGCCATTTGACACAAACCGCAGGCTACACAGCGATGTTCGTTATTCTCATTATGGGGCATGTTCAGTGTGCCGCGGAACCGGTCGAACATTTTCAGCTCTTTCCGGTTTTCGGGATATTGCTCGGTTACTTTCTTACGAAAATACACCTTGATACTGGTCTTCATACCCGTTGCCAGTGTACTGATGCCGTGCACCAGACCACCTAAGTACGTATATTTTTTATCTTTATATTCCATAATCTAATCTGCTAGAAATGAAAGCCGAAGGCTACACAACATGCCATTATTAATAAGTTTACCATAGAAATAGGAACCAGATATTTCCATTCCAGATTCAGAATCTGATCAATACGCAGACGGGGGAAAGTCCATTTAATCCACATCAATAGAAATACCACAAAGAATGCTTTGCCGAAAAACCAGATAAATCCCGGAATATAGTCCATTACGGCATTAAATCCGTCCAGCCCTACGATATGCAACGGCATCCAACCACCCAGAAAAATAGTAGCAGCAACGCTGGCTACAATAAACAGATTCAGATATTCCGCCAGATAGAAAAAACCGAAACCCATCCCCGAATATTCTGTATGATATCCGGCGGTCAACTCACTTTCCGCTTCGGGAAGGTCGAACGGACCACGGTTACATTCGGCGTTTCCGGCAATCAGATAGATAATGAAGGCAATCACCGCGGGAATGTGTCCTTTGAAGATAAACCAGCCATTAGCTTGTCCCTCTACAATTTCGGAGAATTGCATGGTTCCCATAAGCACTACCATAGTCATGATACTCATACCTACGGAAAGCTCATAACTGATAATCTGTGCACCACTTCGCATCGCACCAATCAGCGAGAACTTATTATTACTACCCCAGCCTGCAAGCAGAATACCGACAACTCCGATACTGGAAGCTGCCAACAGGAAGAATACGCCTACGTTGAAGTTCAGAATCTCCGCACCTTTATTAAAAGGAATACAAGCGAAAGTAAGGAACGAAGCGATAATCACCATAAACGGAGCCAGATTGTAGAGGAAATGGTCGGCGCCCTTCGGCATGAAGATTTCCTTAGTCATCATTTTAAGCACATCGCAGATCACCTGGATAGAACCCCATTTACCGACACGGTTCGGACCGAGACGGCATTGGAAGAATCCGCAGACTTTGCGCTCCATGTAAATCAATATGATAGCCAGTATGGCATATAATGCAACGATGCACACACCGATAGCCACACATTCTATAAATACGGCTACTCCTTCCGGCATAATGGAGAGAAGCAGCTCATGTATCCAGTTTGTTACTATACTAAAGTCGAACATATATTTTTTAATGATTAGGTTTTAAGTATTAAGTATTAATTCCATGCAGGAAATGACCTTTTATATTGTATAGTCGGTTAATACTTGTTTTTTATCTATCAATATCCGGAACGACATAATCAATTGTTCCGCCAATAGCAATTAAGTCTGCAATCTTTGTTCCCCGGCAAATGGTGTCAATTGCAGCAACAAGCGGCAATCCCGTAGCACGGTAGTGCAGGCGGTAAGGCATTTTGTCACCCTGACTTTCAAGGAAGACACCAAATTCACCACGACTTCCTTCTACTGCAGCATAATAACTGCCTTCCGGAACACGGATGATAGGTTTCATCTTCTCCTGATAAGGTCCCTCGGGAATATTGTCTATTAATTGCTCAATGATGTTCAGACTTTCCATGATCTCATCCATACGCACCAGGTAACGGGCAAAGCAGTCACCTTCCGTATAAACAATTTCTTTGAAATCTACTTTGTCGTATACACCGTATGGCATTCGTTTACGTACGTCACACGCCCATCCTGATGCACGGCCTGTACCTCCGGTACAACCGAAAGAGATGGCATCTTCACGGCTTAACACACCGACGCCTTTCATACGGCTTTGTGCGATGATGTTACCCGTAAATATATCATGATATTCGTGGATGATTCCTCTCATATAAGGAATGAACTCTTTTACTCGTTTGACGAAGTTAGGATGAAGATCAGCCTGTACACCGCCAATCGTATTGTAGTTCATAATCAGACGTCCGCCGCAAGTTTCTTCAAAGATATCGAGAATTTTCTCGCGGTCACGGAATCCATAAAAGAATGCTGTCAACGCTCCTAAGTCCATAGCAAGACAAGAGTAGAACAGCAAGTGAGAGTCTATGCGCTGCAATTCGTCCATGATGGTGCGGATGTAC
>OHRH01001474.1_pt1 | contig 10622 bp, 9 predicted proteins | sample 1578391 | NCBI WGS metagenome assembly OHRH01 (sample SAMEA3879599, study PRJEB24766) | human gut metagenome | biome: human-associated habitat; feature: feces | place: USA | collected 1985/1987 | reverse complement strand
CATGGATAATGTTTGTTTTGTCCAATCTGTACTCAATCTTACCAGCTTTGATATCAGCGATAGCTTTTGTTACGTCCATAGTAACGGTACCAGCCTTCGGGTTTGGCATCAGTCCTTTAGGACCAAGTACACGACCCAGACGACCTACAACACCCATCATGTCCGGAGTTGCTACTACTACGTCGAAATCCAGCCATCCTTCATTCTGGATCTTCGGGATCAGTTCTTCTCCGCCTACGAAATCAGCACCAGCTGCCTGAGCTTCGTCTGCTTTTGCATTTTTAGCGAATACCAGAACACGAACTGTTTTACCAGTTCCATGAGGCAGAACTACTGCACCACGGATCTGCTGATCTGCGTGACGTCCGTCACATCCTGTTCTGATATGAGCTTCGATTGTTTCGTCAAATTTTGCAACAGCAACTTTCTTTACTAAAGAAATTGCTTCTGGAATATCATAGAGAGTTGCACGATCAACTGCTTTCGCAGCCTCTACGTATTTCTTTCCTCGTTTCATATTAAATAACCTCCTGGTGGTGTTTGCGGGAATATCCCTCCCACGTTTTTTCGTTTTCGTTTACGGAACTGCAAGCTTATTGTGAAGCCTGTATGAAATGAATTAGTCTTCTACAGTGATACCCATAGAACGAGCTGTACCAGCGATCATGCTCATAGCTGCTTCTACAGATGCTGCGTTCAGATCCGGCATTTTCATTTCAGCGATCTCTCTTACTTTATCTTTAGAGATTGTAGCAACTTTGGTCTTGTTCGGAACACCGGAACCAGATTTGATGTTGCATGCTTTTTTCAGCAGTACTGCTGCCGGCGGAGTTTTTGTTACGAAGCTGAAGCTTCTGTCTGCGTATACTGTGATAACAACAGGGATGATCAGATCACCTTTATCTGCTGTTCTTGCGTTGAACTCCTTTGTAAACTGAACGATGTTAACACCATGCTGACCAAGTGCCGGACCAACTGGTGGAGCCGGTGTTGCCTTTCCAGCAGGAATCTGTAATTTAATATAACCTGTTACTTTTTTTGCCATTTTATTCACCTCCTATGTGGTATTGTCGGGGGTTTCCCTCCCACTTGCTTCGGTTTCCGATTGTTCCGAAGCGGTTCTCTGTTACTTACAACATTGCGGCATCGGCCACAGCCGGTGACGCATACCAAAAATATTACATTTTTTTGATTTCTGTGAAACCGATCTCTACCGGAGTCTCACGTCCGAACAGTTCGACATTGATTGTCACGATCTGTTTACTTGGATTAATGGACTGAATAACGCCTACGGTATCTTTCCATACACCTGCGGTGATGGTAACCGTATCGCCTTCTTCGAAATCAATCTCAAGTTCTGCAGGTTTGATTCCGAGCGGTGCCATTTCCTCCTCTGTAAGCGGAACTGGCTTGGATCCAGGTCCAACAAAGCCGGTAACACCTCTGGTATTTCTTACGACATACCAGGTATCATCATTCATGATCATGTTCAGCAGAACATAGCCCGGAAACAGCTTTTTCAGAACCTGCTTCTTGGCACCGTTCTTCACTTCCACAACTTCCTGCATCGGAACTCGAACCTCAAGGATCTGATCCTCCAGGTGACGGTTTTCAATTGTCTTTTCAATGTTGGCCTTTACCTTGTTCTCATACCCTGAATAAGTATGAACTACATACCAGTTTGCATCTGACATATTATCACCCTGTCCTTATTTTACTAAGAAATCAACACCGTACTGTACGATCATATCAATGATGGTGATCAGAACGCCCAGTACTACCGAAACGCTAAGGACTGCTGCCGTCTGCTTGCCGATGGATTTCTGATCCGGCCAGATAATTTTGCGGAACTCAGCTTTCAGACCGTCGAACCAGCTTTTTTTAGGAGCTTTTTCTTTCTTTTCCTTTTCGCTCATATAATCACTTATCCTTTCGCACCCGGCTTATTTGGTTTCCTTGTGATTCGTGTGTTTCTTGCAGAATCTGCAATACTTCTTGGTTTCCATTCTCTCAGGATGAGTTTTCTTATCCTTTGTCATGTTGTAATTACGCTGTTTGCATTCTGTACATGCCAATGTAATTCTTGTGCGCAAAACTTCCACCTCGCTCTCTTTGTTTTTTGCTCACAGCCTTTATGGGCTGATGAATTTTAGGCATAAAAAAAAGACCTACTTCCATTCGCCAGATCAGTCTATCATGACATTGAAAAGAAGTCAAGTCTTTCTTGTGTTTCTGACACTTTTTTTCTTGTGTTTCTGACACTTTTTTTGCCAAATACCTGACATACGGCAAGTATCAGAAAAGAACGGAAAATACTTCCGTATCCCCACAGCCTGACTTCCATTTTTCAAGCACAGCCTGATAAACTTCTGCCTCTGCCGCATGCATCCGGCAGAGATATTCCGGACATCCTTTTTCTTCTCCACATTCGGCAGCGATCATCGCAATGCAGGGATGACAGATTTTTCTGTTTGCACAATGTATACACGCCGGAGAACAGCATACTTTTTCTGTCTGTGCAACCAGTTCTTTCCAGGCTTCTGCAAAAGAACGCTCTTTTAAAGATGTTTTTGCCGAAGCGTACATGCCGCAGTTGACCAGATTGCCCTGCCAGTCCACCCAGAAAGAACAGTGTCCGGCCCGGCAGTGCATGGTCATCACATTTTCATCCGTCATCTTTTTGTCTTCACATCTTTTTTCTTCGTCAGCATTTTCCCGAAACCGTTCCTCGCCTTTTTGGAATCTGCCAAACCGCTCAGCCTGCCGCCAAAACCAATCCCCTTCTCCGGTCAGAAAATCGGTCTTTACTCTGGCAAGTGCGGCCTCTTCCGGGGAGAGGCGTTCATTTTGTCCGACCATTGCTGCGTTTCGGCGGAGCGGCGGAAACATATAGGTTGCCGCCTGGATCGGTATCTGACACTCTTTTGCATAAGAAATCATACTCTCCAGATCCTGTACATTCTGCGGTGTAATGCTGGCGTTCAATTTGATCGGCACCCCATACTGTTTCAGCCATCGGACGGCATTTTTCACTTTCAGAAAGGATTCGCCGTTTCCACAGAGCTTCTGATAAGTCTCTTCACTCGCCCCGTAAAGTGTGATGTTAATCCTGGTCGGTGTGTGTCTGCCAAGCCATCTGGCCATATTCTGATCGATCCGGGATGCATTGGAATTGATGCTGACCTGCATTCCAAGATCCTGCATTCCGGCAAAGACTTCCTGAAAATCTTCGTACAGAAACGGCTCCCCGCCCGTCAGAAGCGGAAACAGCAAACCACATTTTGCGGCATCTTCTGCAATCTCAAGCCACCTCTTTCCATCCATCAGTCCGCCTGCTTTCTCCACTTCTGCCCTGCTTTTACGGACATAACACATTTTGCAGGCAAAATTACAGATCGGGAGCAGTTCAAATGCCCCGGTCAGTGGGATTCTCTCCGCTCCCGCTTTTGCCCATAAACGCCTGCTGATCGTTCCCTGCATATTTTCTCTTCTCCTTCCTGTTTAAGCATACGTTATGTATTTCTTGTGACACTCTTCCGTATACCTTACTTCTGTACTCGCTTCACATTTTGCATGTCTGAATAAATTTCATTTTATCTTTTCCTACAGATATCGTCCATCTTCAGGATTTTTTCCAGACACGCAACTGCCTGCTCATCCATCGTTGCAGTCAGCTGGTAGACCGGCATTTCTTTCAGCAACAAAAACAGATTCTCTGCCGCCTGGTTTCTGGCATTTTCACTCCACCGGTCGATTACAAGCTGCGGCATCAGCTGTGCCATCGCTTTCCCTGCCCGCATTCTTTCGATGCTGCTCTTTCCATTCTGCGACTGTTTTACCAGAACGATGCATCCAGCCACATGCACTTCCCCGCTTCGCACCGGCTGTGATCCATCCATCGGATAGCCGTAGCTGTACCAGTTTCCGTCCTGTTTTCGCAGAAGTGTCCGGTCATTGCAGATGATCCTGGCATTTCTGAACCTCTCCCAGAGTTTTGCCTGCGTGGTCTTTCCCGCCCCGGATGGTCCGGCAAATAAAATCCCGGTTTCCTGATATGTAATCTGTGCCGCGTGAAAAAACAGTACAAGAAACTGTTGAAGGATGGCCCGCATCGGAAAATAACGCAGGATTTCACCAAGACTTTTCGGTGCAACCGGAAGCAGCCGTTCCTGTATCCTGCACGAAACATGTGAAAAAGTATCGTCGTATTCCACGCAGGAAATTGCTCCCTTTTCTCCCTCCCACACAATACAGTAACTTTTCTCTTCCCTGCGATAGTAAGTCTGGATCAGATCTTCTCCAAGCTTTACCGCAGAACGAAGCGGCGGCTTTACCCACTTCCAGGAAACCGCCGCCAGAATATCTGTCTCTTTCCATTTTTCATCCTGCCCGGATATACCGGATCTTTCCCGGATTATAAATGGAAGGAACACATCTTCGATCTGAATTTCTTTTTCACAGTCCAGACAGATTTTCACGCCGCCAAGGCATAACATGATGTGCATCTCCGGTACCTCGCTTTTTCTGTTTCTCTTTGTGTTCAGGATGTCCAGTAACCGCCGCCTGCTGTCGTGTAACAGTCGCACGTATCCTCCGAATAAAACTGTACATTGTGCACACTTCTTGCAGCACTGTATGTCTCAAACGGATCGATGTAATCGCTGCACTGGCTGTATCCGTTCATTTGCGGACCGTTGTGGACGACCGTTTCACAGTTGCTTGCGATCGAAGCATCCAGCTGATAGCGTTCCACTTCTGCTTTTGGAGTTTCATACGTTTTCTTCATATCCATTCCCCTTCCCGTATGTCTGTTTCTTTATGATCGTAAACTCGGCATTTCCGGTTACTTTGATATTGGTTGCGGAAACCAGTCCCTCTTCGGCTTTGATCTCAAATGTAGCTATCGTGCTTCCGTCTTTTTCACTGATATCCGCACATTTTGAAATTTCATAATAACAGTCTGCTGCATTTTTAAGTTCCAGGATCTGTCCGTTGACTGAGACTTTTGCATTTCCGAACGGAGCTTTTACTCCAAGATAAAGTTTGTTCGTATTTGGATCCCAGTCTTTTAAAGAGAAGGTTACACTCTGATTTTCATCAAGATAAACCTCTTCTTTCGGCCCGTTGCTCTTATATTCGGAAGCTTTTTTGATCTTACCGTTTGAATCGGTAAATACCACAAATGTTTTTCCATCCCACTGGATCTCGCCGTTCTCATCAACCTCCGTATAATCGGAGAGAAGTTTCTGACGCAGTGTAACTGCCGTCATATTTGCTTCACCATCCTGGTTGTAGGCCTGTGCTGCAATATCCGCATGTTCATCCGTCTCATCAAGCGGCTGCATCACACGGATCCCATCCAGCCAGAAATCTGAGCCAAAACGATTTCCCGCCTTTGCAACAGACACTTCTACATTATATGTGCCATATTCGGAAGTATTCCAGGTAAATACCGGAATATTGTATAAAGTGATCTTGTTTTCACTCTGATAAATGGTGTTGCGGTATCCATGATAGATTTCTCTGCCTTTTGCATCTCTGATCACGATCCGCAGATAGCCGCTGTTATTGGATGTCCTTGCAAAGAAAGAAGTTCCCTTTCCGGTAAAGGTGTAAGTAAATTTTGCTGCACCTTTTTCTGTGCTTACATAACAGCTGGAACCGTTGCTGTCTTCGCTGTCACTTAAATAAGCAACATCTGAACCATACGGACTGTCACCGGCATCCCCGACTACGCCCGGTTCCTGGTAATCCTCCTGAGGTGTTCCCTCCTGTTCCCAGCTTCCGTTTGGATATTCTGCCATTCCGAAATTTTCTTCATAATACATGTCGGTCGCCGGAATGATATAAACCTTTGCCTGTGCCTCCTGATCATCTACACCGTTTGTACTCTTTACTTTTGCAGTATAATTTAAAACTTCTACGCCGGTCAGCTGTTTTGTCAGCGTGTAATGGATTTTTCCGTCTTTTACTTCGGCCGTTCCATATTTCAGAGAATTGCTGTCGATTTCAACCAGTTCTTTGCTGCCTCCGACTGCCAGATCATTTACCAGAGGATCAATTTCAACCGGAAGTCCGTAATCCAGAACAATATAGTCGTCATTTGCCTCAAAAGATGCCGTTTCTTTGTGCAGCATTTCATTTTCACAGGTGAACGATACCTGATCTGCTTTGTCTGCTTCACCTTTTGCAGTCACGCTCATACTCGTTCCGGCACTGTTCGAATCCACGACATGGAAACCACCGGCTGCTTCCGCCTGATAACTCCATTTCGGAACGATCCAGCTCGCTCCGTTGTCCGCCTCGGTAATATAATAGGTTTTGCCGTCATCTTCATCCATCGTTCCGATGAATTTCGCAGTCTGACCATTTTTCAGTGCAAACCTTCCGTCCGTTCCGGTCATTCTCGTATCTACATACTGATTGTTGATGTCATAGAGATTGTAAGTTGCATCTGACACTGCTTCGCCGTCACGGTAGAGCGTAAAATAAAAATCTCGCTGGCTGATCTGTGCTAAAATACTGTCATCCAGTTTTATTCCTTTACTGTCTGTTGTTTTGACTGTTTTATGCACCGAAACGGTATCTTTCATTGGCAGATTGAATTTGATTTTACAGTTGGAAGCTCCTTCTCCACGTTCCAGATAATAGACGGTCAGCGTATGCTGATCGGTCGCTGCAAATGTTTTTAACGTAGTATCAAAAATACCCGCACCTTCAGAATCCCGGAACACTTTTTTTGAAATCTTTCCGGCTGTTGATCTTCCTCCTTTAATAAACATTCCGCTTGCCTGACCGGAACTGGTCGCGGAAATTTCTGTTTTGTTCTGTGCAAAATTAATCGTTCCGTTGACCGAATCGTGGATGCCTCCGATATCCAGAACAAGTTTTCCGTCAATAAATACCCACACATCATCATCACCGGCAAACTCAAACTTGATATCTTCGTCTGAAGTGCTGGAAATTTTGCCATCTGCCGTCATGGAAAACGGAATCGTTGCGATCATTCCAAAATGATAATCCGGCGTCCTCACACTCGTTCCGCTGTTGAACGGATAAAAGCCCTTTCTGTTATCTGTCTTATTCGTCTGTGCCGTGTCATTCCAGGTCAGATTCGTTTCACTTGCTGCTGTTCCAGAAAAATACGCTGAATCCTGACTTGCATCAAATGTATAATATCCATTTTCATATACAAACGGCAGTCCGACATTCGTGTAAACTTCTTTTGTTTTTGTGTCACCGGAATCAAAAATGCCGCCGTCCGGAACCGTAAAATGAATGTTTCCATTCTGCATGTCAGAACCCACCAGGCCGCTGTAAACATAACCCTTCTGACTGGTCTGCGTGGATGAGATCGTATTATTTGTCGTCAGCAGACCGGTCCAAGTATTCCAGGTGGCATAGCTGCTGCCGGGAGCACCATTCGAAAAATAGATACCCCGAAGAACTCTGCTGTTCGGATTTTCTGCCTTGTCTTCCTGATAAACTGCCTGATTGATCGTGTCCTGATCATAATCATAAAGCGTTACCGGAAAATAACGGATCTCTTTTTGTGATGCCGCCTGCGAAATTGCTTGGGATACCGCTTCTGGCACACTGTCAAAACTTCGAAATGCTGCCTCCGCCTCAGATGGCATGGCGGTGACCGTAACTGCGGTTGCCAGCGTTACCGCCAGAATACGTGATACTCTTTTTCTCATAATTTTCCTCCTTTTTCTCAAAACATTTTTATTTCCCATAAAAAAGAGCAGAGATCTGTGCCTCTTTCGCACATTTCTCTGCTCTCGTTTTCACGATCGTTGCTTTATTTTTATATTTCTCATCTGTATTTTATAAAGATGCCATACGGATTGTTCCGCACTTCACACGCTTTTATTCTTACTGTACTGCTTTGAATGCTTCGTCCAGATCCTGGATGATGTCATCAATGTTCTCTGTACCGATGGACAGACGGATTGTGTTTGGTTTGATTCCCTGATCCAGAAGTTCTTCCTCTGTGCACTGGCTGTGTGTAGTGGTTGCCGGATGGATAACCAGAGATTTTACGTCTGCTACGTTTGCCAGCAGGGAGAACAGCTCCAGATTGTCGATGAAATCTTTTGCTTTCTGTGCGTCACCTTTGATCTCAAAGGTAAAGATAGAGCCGCCGCCGTTCGGGAAATATTTTGCATACAGCTCTTTCTGTTTCGGATCATCCGAAACAGACGGATGATGTACTTCTTCTACCTGCGGATGATTCTTCAGGTACTGTACGACTTTCAGTGCGTTCTCTACATGACGCTCTACTCTCAAAGACAGTGTTTCCAGTCCCTGCAGGAAAATGAATGAGTGGAATGGAGAGATGGTTGCACCGGTATCTCTCAGCAGGATTGCACGGATTTTTGTAACAAATGCTGCAGGTCCTACTGCTTTTGTAAAGCTGATTCCATGGTAGCTCGGGTTTGGCTCTGTAAGAGAAGCGAATTTTCCTGATGCTTCCCAGTCGAATTTACCACTGTCAACGATGACGCCGCCGATTGTTGTTCCGTGTCCACCGATGAATTTTGTTGCTGAATGGATAACAATGTCTGCACCGTACTCGATCGGTCTTACAAGGTAAGGTGTTGCAAATGTATTATCAACTACAAGTGGAATGTTGTGTGCGTGTGCAATCTTAGCTATTCTTTCAATATCTACTACTTCTGAGTTAGGATTGCCAAGTGTTTCAATCTGTACTGCCTTTGTGTTAGGTCTGATAGCTGCTTCGATAGCATCATAATCAAATGGATCTACGAATGTAGCTTCAATTCCGTAATCTGGAAATGTATGTGCTAAAAGGTTGTATGTACCACCATAAATATTCTTAGCTGCTACGATATGGTCACCTGCGTGTGCTACTGCCTGGAAAGCATATGTGAGTGCCGCTGCTCCGGAACCAACAGCAAGTGCTGCCACGCCACCCTCGAGTGCTGCAATTCTTCTCTCGAATACATCCTCTGTAGGGTTTGTCAGTCTGCCGTAGATATTTCCTGCATCTCTGAGTCCGAATCTGTCTGCAGCATGCTCACTGTTATGGAACACATATGATGAAGTAAGGTAGATTGGAACTGCTCTCGCATCTGTAACCGGATCAGGTGTTTCCTGTCCTACATGTAACTGTAATGTCTCAAATTTTAAATTTCTGTCTGCATAATGTTTCTTGCTCATATTAATATCCTCCTATTAATGATATGTTAATGTTATTTGTTTTTAATTTTAATTCCGGGATGCTGTTCCCTTGAACTAATCATATCATATCATCTTTCTAGGAAAAGTGTTAATACTTATAACTGAGAGCTTGCTATAAATATATTTTATAAGCAATTGTTTTCCAAAACATCAGAAAGCTCTCTAGTAGCTGCACCAACATCCATGTTATTTACTGCATAATCACATATCTGGCGGTTGCGTTTCTCTGCATCTATCGACAGAATACGCAGTGTCTTTTCTTCTATTGAGTAATCCTGTTCTATGATATCCCGGATTAAAAGCTCCTTATCACGTGCCACATACACTATAACAGTAGGAAAATGGCGCTTCATGGCAATGGCGCCGCACATGTCAAGCGGCATCACGACAAAGTGTCCCTTTGCAAGCACCGCCTCTATATCCTCCATTTTGGTGCCATACTGTATTCCTGCGTATCTTGTCTTTTCAAAGAAATCCTGTGCATTGAACTCCTCCTCCGTCAGGTACCTATGCTTATCTCCGGGCTTGGTACAGTATGTTTTCGGATTCTCAAACTGCTCCATGGCGCACAGGCTGTCTGAGAGCGCTGTCTTTCCTGAGCCTGATGGTCCGACAAGCGCCACAACTGACGGATTCTTTATATTTTTATTTCTATATAATGACGCATTTATTATCTGCTCCACGAGATATACAAACTCTGTGATATTATTGACCGATAACAGTCCTGTCATTTTTGAATTCCACGGCTTTCGCATGAGCACGGGATATGTGGCCGGTGTCTCAAGCACATTGTGTATGGCATCATCTAAAATAATATCAAACTGCACGAGATTTTTCGCATTGCCAAGTATGATATTTTCTGTCGGGAAATCAGGAAATGCCTCCATTATCTGACTCGCCCTCACTCCCATGAAGCCCGGTGCCACCGCCGTGATAAAATATACCTCTCCGATATCCATGAGCTTTCTTATCATCCGCTTTGTCTCTACTGTAGGCTTCTGCCTCTCGTAAAGTGTATTATCCCGGTAAAATTCCTTTATGACAGAGGCTCTGCCGGTATTCTCCCAGGAATCTATATCCTCCAATTCAAGCGGTGGGGTGATATTATATTTTTTGTTTGCCATATCTATGGCTATACTGTTGAATGGGGCTGTCACATCATCCCAGTCAAGTCCTATTTTAGGTCTTATCATGCTTATCCCTTTCTGTTTCGTAACTATTTATAACAAAAAGACCTGCAACAACTGCAAGTCTTAACAAGTAGCGAGGGAGAGACTCGAACTCTCAACCTCCCGGGTATGAACCGGACGCTCTAGCCAGTTGAGCCACCTCGCCATATTTGATTGATACCTTTAAAAGGATGGGACCTACAGGGCTCGAACCTGTGACCCTCTGCTTGTAAGGCAGATGCTCTC
>OHRH01001471.1_pt1 | contig 10655 bp, 5 predicted proteins | sample 1578391 | NCBI WGS metagenome assembly OHRH01 (sample SAMEA3879599, study PRJEB24766) | human gut metagenome | biome: human-associated habitat; feature: feces | place: USA | collected 1985/1987 | reverse complement strand
ATCTTCTTGCCCTTCGGACAAGAAGCATCCCTCGCTCTAAAGAGCTCGGTCAATTCTTATTTTTCTGCTATCTGCACTGGCCTTTGAAAAATCTGTCACATTTCCGAGAGTTCACAGTAATGTGCATAAATCCCGCCTTTTTTCAGCAGTTCTTCATGTGTTCCGCTCTCTGCGATCCCATTATCGGCAACAACAAGAATCTGATCTGCCCCGCGGATCGTAGAAAGGCGGTGTGCGATCGTGATTGTGGTGCGGTTCTTTGCCAGTTCTTCGAGACTTTTCTGAATCCATCGTTCGCTCTCATTATCCAGTGCACTCGTTGCCTCATCTAAAATAAGGATCGGTGGATTTTTCAGGAAAACTCTGGCGATGGAAATTCTCTGTTTCTGCCCTCCTGAGAGGCGTGTTCCGCGTTCACCAACGTAGCTGTCGTATCCATCCGGCAGTGACATGATAAAATCGTGAATATTTGCTTTTTTCGCTGCATCGACGATCTCTTCCATGGAGGCCTCTGGTTTTCCGTAAGCGATATTATCCCGGATCGTTCCGCAGAACAGATAGACATCCTGCTGCACCAGTCCGATCTGATTTCGCAGACTTTCAAGTGTCAGTCCTCTGACATCTTTTCCGTCAATCGTGATTTTTCCTTCCGTCACATCGTAAAAACGTGGAAGCAACGAACAGATCGTGGTCTTACCACTTCCGGACGGTCCGACCAGTGCGATCGATCTGCCTGCCGGAATCCGAAAGCTGACATGAGACAGTACCGGTGTCTCATCATCCTGATAATGAAAGGAAACATTTTCATAAGATACATCACCACATACATTGGTCAGTGGTTTTGCATCTTCGGCATCCTGAATATCCGGTTCTGTCTCGATCACATCGAGAAATCTGCGAAATCCGGACAGGCCTTTCTGCATCATTTCTGTCAGCTCAACCAGGATCTGGATCGGGCTGATGAAGATTCCGATGTACAGAGCATACATAGCAAGATCTGCTGCTTCCATTTTTCCGTGTGCGATCAGCCATCCGCCAAAGACCAGGGTCACCAGATACATCAGTCCCTGGAAAAACAGGTTGCTGCTCATAAAACTTCCCATACAACGATAGTTCGCATCTTTGGATACCAGAAATCCTTCGTTGCTCTTCTGAAATTTCTTCCGCTCAATCTCCTCATTTGCAAAAGACTGTACGACACGAATCCCGGAAAGGGTATCCTGAAGCCTCGCATTGATATCTCCGATCTTGCGTCGGTTATCCATGAACGTTGCCTGCATACGGCGATTCTGACACAGAGAAAAGATCAGCATCAGCACAACCAGAAACAGAAGCGGCACCGCCAGTCTCCAGTTGATAAAAAATAAGAAGATAAAGGCTCCGACAATCTTAATCAGTGAAATGAACAGATTTTCCGGTCCGTGATGTGCCAGCTCAGAAATGTCAAACAAATCTGATACGAGTTTGCTCATCATCTGACCGGAATTATGCTGATTATAATAAGAGAACGACAGTTTTTCATAATGCTCAAACAATTCCTGGCGCATATCCCGCTCCATCCTTGCTCCCATCATATGCCCCTGACAGGTCACATAATACTTGCACAACGCCTGTATTGCATACATAAGCAGCAATCCTGCCCCGATAGGAAGCAGTGCCTGTAAGATCACAGCTGCATCTTTTAAAAACAGTGTTTTTGTCAGACTGCGAAGGATCTGTGGAAATGCCAGATCCACAAAACTGATAATCGCTGCACACAGCAAATCCAGAAAAAACACACCTTTGTAAGGTGCATAATATTTCACAAACTTTTTCAGTGTCTCCACTTTTCTTACCTTCTTTCGTTATTATGATTGAACCAAATCAAGGAAGTCCCCTGCTTCAATTGCGAATATCCGCTTGACACGTAAGACTTGGCATGCGATTCTGTTCGGCTTTGCTGACATTTACCCAACAAAATCGCCGCATGCCTATTGTAGCATGCGACGATTCTCGTTACAACTTGAACTTCTGTTATTCAAGAGATTCTTTTATTTACTTTACTTTCGCTACTTTATTATAAGTTGCCTTTTTGCTGATTTTTGCTTTCTGAAGGTTCTTTTTCAGTGCTCTCAGCGTTTTAGATTTCATCTTCTTAGGAACTGTAACTTTCATCTTAGAAGAAGTACCCTTGAATGCATTCCTGCCAACTTTCACGATTTTTGTTCCCTTGAAAGTTACGCTTGACAGCTTGCTCGCTTTACTGAATGCATTGGAGCCAATGCTCTTGACGTTGCTTCCGATCACGATGCTCTTCAGTTTTTTGTTGTTCTTGAAAGCATTCTTACCGATCGTGGTTACTTTGAAGCTGTAATTTCCAACTTTTACTGTATCCTGGATCGTAACTTTTGTTTTCTTCGTTGCTTTCAGTTTCACTGCAGAAACCGTTCCGTTTACTGCATCAGCTTTCGTTACTTTGTAAGTAACGCCTTTTACTGTAGTGGTTGTTCCAACTGCCGGAACCTGTGGTGCCGGATTATTGTTTCCGTTGTTGTTATTGTTATCATCTTTCTTGACAAGAGCTGCTTTTGCATCGCTGACTGCTTTCAGTGCTGCATTTACTTCTGCCTCAGTAGCATCCTTATTCTCCAGAACTTTCTTAGCTTCTGCCAGTGCTGCTTTCAGTTTGCCTGCACTCTCAGCTGTGTAATCTGCTTCTTTGAATGATTCTGCTTCTTTGACTGCCTTGTTCAGCTCTTCGACTTTTTCTGCCGGTGCAGGGGTCGGAGTCGGTATCGGATCAATATCTTTTGATTTTACCGTGATGGTAACTTTGCCTGTTACACCGCTTCCGTCTTTTGCAGTTGCAATGATATCTGCACTTCCAACACCAATTGCTTTGATCAGACCACTTTCGTTTACTGTTACTGCACTTTCATTTGAGCTTGTCCATGTAACTTCTTTGTTGTCTGCATTTTCCGGTAATACAGCTGCAGCTGCCTGAGCAGTACCGCCGATCTCCAGTTCTTTCTTATCTGCTGTTACGCTGATGCTTGCTACTTTGATCGGCTTCGGATCTGGAGTTTCACTCTGGAATGTGAATTTTGCATCTGCCCACAGTGCGTGGTCGTTGTAATCTGCATCACCTTGTTCTACGATCAGACGCAGATCTTTTACTTTGGATACATCGATATCTACAAGGTAGGACTCTCCGTTGGAGATCACATGATCTTTGCGGTACAACTCTTTGCCATCACCTTTGATCACATAATTTACATCTGCTTTGTTTCCAAGTTCCTGGTCTGCACTGATACCGATGCGTGCGGTAAATCTGCTTACGCCCTTGCCTTCCAGGTTAACGCCCAGTTCTGCCGGTGCATGCATAGCCACACCTTTATCAAAGCTCTGTTTTGTGCCTTCTACATAGACTGCCATCGGATTTCCGCATCCGCAGGCATCTCTTGTGTTTTCGAAGTATCCGCCCTGGTCAACGGTCCAGTCCATATCGGATACATACAGTTCATCCTGAACCTTGAAATTGATCGTATAAGTCTTTTCTACACCAAACGGAGAAACGGCTTTGATGGTTGCTGTGCCAGGAACTGCTGCTGCCTGTGTAATAGTTACATTAACATCATTTGATTTTTTGATCACTTCTACCTGAGGAACCTTTCCTTCTTCGTAGCTTCCTCTTAAAAGTGTATAAGTGTACTCATTCTGTCCGTCACTGAAGTTGTCCAGTTCTTTGCCGTTTACTTTGATTCCGGTCAGCGGCATTCCGGATTTCACGTCTTCGTTGCTCTTTGCCATCTTTTCTTCATCTGATGTCTGTTTTGTCAGAGGAAGGATGCTGAATGTCTGTGTATAAATCTTTCCTGCGGAAATGATGTATTTGCTCAGAGGAGCCGGACCGCAGCTTGCATTTCCAAGTCCGCGCTGCATCAGGTCAACAGTCAGAATGGTATTTTCCTGTACCGGAACCTGATATGGATGACGGTAGGATGCCAGATCTTCTGCTTTATAATGCAGGGCTCCGGATTCCATTTCGCTGTCAGAAGATACCAGGATACCTGTTCCGTCTTCTGCTGTCAGTGCTGTCCATCTTACACCTGTGTGGTTTCCGTTTTCCTGAGGTTTTACATATTTTTTTTCAAACTGTTCGGTTACGGTGCTGTTGTATATACCAAGTTTTGCACCGGTGTTACGGTCAACATAGTTTGCCTGCGGACCATTTCCGTAGTATGTCAGCTTCTCGTAATCTTTTGCAACTGTCATCTTCATACCGATTCTTGCAATATTTCCTGCAGAAGCACTCGGTGTAACCGTATTGGTTACTACGATCTCACCATTGCCATAGATCATGTAATCAATGCTGTTCGGTGTATTTACTTCAGGAATGCTTCCTGATACATGAATGTTGACTACTTTGTCTTTCTTATCTACAGTGATGCCGTTCTCATCCAGCGTGAAGTTCTGTGCTGCATTCTTCATCGCTGTGGAGAAGGATGGGTCGTTGCTGACCGGTGCACGGTAGTAGTTCGGAACCGGTCCGTTCTCCAGCAGGGTCTTGCCGTCTACTTTGTAGCTGGTGATGTAACCCTGTGCTTTGTCAATCACAACTTCAAATGCTTTGCCGTTTGTTTTGGATGTCTTTCCGGTAACAGTAATCGCATCATCGCTCTCTGCTACGTTTACTTTATCCATGTCAGATGCACTGATCGTTGGCTGTGCTTTTTCCGGAGTATAAGCAAGATCAAATTCTTCAAATGCAACCTCATCACCTTCATGTCCGTAATAATCGCCTGCCCACGCAGCATCTTCTTTCAGTGTTACGGAGAGTGTCAGTGTATAGTCAGAACCTGCTGTCGCACTTACTTTCGGGAAGTTTGCCAGTGTTACGGTAGCTTCTGCCTGCGGTGCGATGTTCTTCTGCTCCTCGCTAAGCTGACCGCTTCCGATCACTTTGTTATCTTCTTTTAATGTCCAGGAGACATTGTATTTGTTCAGGTTGGTGTTCAGGAACTCGTTTACAACACGGACTTTACCGTTTGCTGCTTCACCGTCATCATAGAAGGAAACTTCCTGATGTACTTTCTTGACTTCATACAGTTCTGCGGAAGGTGTGCGGTCTGCATTTAAGATACCGTTTGCACAGAAATCATTATCATTTACCGTCTCGCCCCAGTCTCCGCCGTATGCGAAGTATGTGCTGTCTTTGTAGTTTGTTCCTTCTGATTTAATGGAAGCAGATCCAAAGTCAATAGAATAAGCTACGTTATCTTTTACTGCGTCCAGATTATCGTTTGTATTCTGGATCTGTTCCTCTGTCATAACACCTTTGATCACGGCTGCACGGTCGATTGCACCGTTGAAGGTTCTTCCGGACTGGTCTGCGGATGCTCCGATGGTGATGTCGATCGGATTGCTGGATGCATCACAGGTTGTCTTGTTGGTTCTTTGTCCTGTTGCAAGCTGTTTTCCATCGTAATACAGCTTGTACTCGGTACCGATATAAGTTGCCGTCAGACGATGCCAGTTTCCGTCTGTGAAATCAGATGGAATATCTGCGGATAAAGCACCACCGCTCCATCCGTCTACAAAGAACTCAAATTTACCATAGCGGTCAATCTGAAGGTTGTAGCCGTCGCTGTCTCCTCTGGAGATAAACGCCTGTGCGGATTTTGTAAAGTTCTCCGATGGTTTTACCCATACATCCAGTGTGATACCGGTTGTGCTGTTGGTTGCCAGTTTTGCACTGTCCGTCGCTGCATAAGTTCCCTGGATCGCTTTTGTATTGTTGCGTCCTTCGGTAACTTTTCCGTCAAATTTCGTTGCAACACCGGTGTTCGAATCTGTGATCGTGTAAGTTGTTGTATTTTCTACTTTTGTAGAAACAGACTGATCGATCCAGTCCCAGATAAATCCACCCTGTGCATTCGGGTAGTTACGGAAAATATCCCAGTACTCTTTGAAGTTACCAAGGGCATTACCCATTGCATGGGCATACTCAGACTGGATATACGGCAGCTTATTGCCGGTGTTTGTTACCTGACTCTTGACAGAATCCACACCCCAGTACTGGGAGGAATAGATATCTACCATGGATTTTGTGCGGTCACCCTTTGTATAGCGGTTGTCACGCTCGTATTTACGGATACGGGACGGGTCACGCTGCAGGATCCACTGTGTGGAATTGTAGAAGCAGTAGTTCTCATCCATATTGTAAGCCTGGTAAGTAGCCTCATTACCAAGGGACCAGATCACTACGGATGGATGGTTTTTATCGCGCTCTACCATATTCTGGGTGCGGTCCATAACGGAAGTATTCCAGATCGGATATCCGGACGGGATGTTGCTGCTTGTCGCACCGATGTGGGACTCTGCATTCGTCTCATCACAGATATAAATACCCAGCTCATCTGCCAGTCCGTACATATATGGATTGTTCGGATAATGGCTGGTACGGATCGCATTGACATTGAACTGTTTCATCATCTTCAGATCCGTCGTAATATCTTCTTTGGAGATTGCACGTCCGTCCTGGTCATCTGTTTCATGACGGTTTGTACCACGGAACATGATCTTTTCACCGTTGATCTGTACCTGTTCCTGACCTGCTTCGTTGATATCTGCTTTGCTGATCTCGCGGAATCCGACTCTCTGAACAGTGGTCTCCACGACATTGCCGTTTTCATCTTTTAACTGAACAAGCAACATGTACAGGTTCGGTGTATCTGCAAACCATTTGTCCGGATTGGTTACTTTTTTATCGCCGGTAAAGTGTGCACCCTTGTCATCTGCTTTCTCTGCCACATTTTTCTTTGCTGTCGGAACAGTCGCTTCGATCACCATCGGCTCAGACCACACTTTTGTCTTGCCGTCAATCTTATAAAGATCAGCAGATACGGTATATTTTTTGCCTGCTGCTGTATCATCACCGAGGTTACGGATATCTGCATCCAGCGTCAGGGTTGCATCTTTATAATTATTATCCAGATCTGTTTTTACAAACAGGTCACGCATCTCTACTTTTGCTTTAGAGTAAAGATTTACATCACGGAAAATACCGCTCATACGGATAAAGTCCTGGTTCTCCAGATAACTTCCGGTAGACCAGCGATAAACTTCCACTGCAATGGTATTTTCGCCTTTTTTCAAATAACTTGTGATATTGAACTCGTCGGTCGTGTAGCTGTCTTCGCCGTATCCGACTCTCTGCCCGTTTACATATAAATAGAATGCGGACTCTACACCTTCAAAGGATACGAAAACATCTCTTCCATCCCAGTCTGAAGGAACGGTAAAGGTTCTCTTGTACTGGCCGACACTGTTGTTTACGGTCGGTGCTGTAACATTTGCTCCAAGGCTGACATTTTCATAGTTCTGCCACGGATATCTCTGGTTTACATAGATCGGCTTTTCGTATTTGAAATTGCCGTCTGCATCCTTGATCGTCTGGATGGAGCTTGGAACTTTGATATCATTCCAACCTGAGGTATCCCAGTTCTCCACATAATTTTTTGCATCTGCACCTTTTGCCTGTTTTTCGCGGTCTGCCGGTTTCTGGGCAAACTTGAATTTCCAGGTACCATTCAGAGACTGTTTGTAAGCGGACTCGGATGCATCCTTATCCAGAACGGATTTCTCATTGGTCAAAGCTTTCTCTGCTGACTCATACGGTGTAAAATACGCATGTGCCGGCTCCCGGTTCTCCTCTACTTTGTCAATCTGGTCGTACCATTCTTCGCCTGCAAAACTGCTGTCAGCAGCATTTACCGGAAGTGTAAAACTTCCAATGCCGGTCACAAGCTCTCCGCCGATCATAGCACCGGCTAACACAACAGACAGAATTTTCTTTCTCAAATGCATGTACATTCCTCCTTTTATGCATTTTTTCTTTTGCAGCCGTTCCGTTTCCTTCTCAGCTGCAATTCTTTCTTTTTCTTCCTCTTTTTTCGCAGAGTTTTTGTCATTTTAAAAATCTCTGTGAAAAATGAAGTCCCGTCATGCGGGACTTCCAGCACCCTCTCGGGATACATGTTAAATTTATTATAGTACATTTTTATGTTTTTGTCTATATTGTTACTATTTATTTTTATCAAGCGTTCGTTTTTTAGTAATTTTCTACATATTCTCTGTCCGTTTATTGTCTATTTCGCCAGTTTCGTTGATTCCATCGGAAACATCCACGCTTCCAGGAGCCTGTTTTATCAGCTCTGGAAACTTACGGCACTATGCAAAATGAACGAATTCCCAAGAAGGCACTTTTACGTGCCCTTCTGGGAATTCGTTCATTTGCACATACACTTTTTTCTGTATACAGTTTGTCTATTCGTTTCACAGGAAAGCCGCCTTCATTTTCTCTGCCACTTCCTGCAGTTTCTGTGCTCTTTGTCCGAATATCCGGACAGCGAGATCATTCTGCACCAGTTTTGTCACGCCGCCATCGCATTCCGGTTCCTGTTCCAGGATCTCCCAGATATTCTGCTGCAGTTCTTCGCTGCCGCCGGTCAGAAAGATATTTTCCATATGCGTGTAACCTTCTTACATACCGATGCCTTCCATATCCATCTTTTCCGGCTCATAGCGGGTGTTGTCTCGGTAGATCAGGCTGCCGCTTCGCCAGACGGAAACTTTCGATGCATACTTCCGGTAGCGAAAGCGTTCCCCGGATGCTTTTCGACCGCAGGAAATGATTTCCATCAGAAAGAATCTTGAACTTTCGTCTTCGAGATGGATTTTCATATCACTTTCAAATGCAGACTGTGCGTATGGGATCACCGGCTGCGGATAGTAACAGAAGACTGCATTTTTTTTCACTTCTGCCGTCACACTCCGGCGTGCCAGTCCTTCTTTCATCTTATGCACTTTATCAAAAGACTGAGAAAGAAATTCCAGATTGCTTCCTTCGGAAATCTGAAAGGTGAACTCCTGAACATCGCCTTCCATGATTCCGGCCGAAGCACACAGCGGCATAATGGAAATTCCGCCATCTTCTTTTGGAAATGGTGTCATAACTTTATAAGGTGCAGTAAAGGAAAGATCTTCCAGTATGGTTTTTTCATCCCGGCTTCCGGTGCGGATCGACAGTCTGGATATTTTTCCGAATTTGTTTTCTGTCAAATGTTCGTCCGCCTTTCTTTTTTATTTTTCAAGAATGCTTCTTATATTCTTGCTGTGAAATAAAGCGGACATTCACAATCCGCTTCTCTGCGTTCAAGTCGAACATTATGCTTACAGATCTTCCAGCAATACACTTTTTTTGATCCATTCTACTACTTTATCCACATTTTCATCCCCGCGGATGTTGGTAAACTGGAATGGACGGTCACCACGCATTTTCTTTGAATCACGTTCCATGACTTCCAGACTTGCTCCGACATATGGTGCGAGGTCGATTTTGTTGATGACAAGCAGATCTGATCTTGTGATACCAGGACCGCCTTTTCTCGGAATTTTATCTCCTTCTGCGACATCGATCACGAAAATCGTGGCATCTACCAGTTCCGGGCTGAAGGTTGCGGAAAGGTTATCTCCGCCGCTCTCGATAAAGAGCAGTTCAATATCCGGGAAACGCTCCATCATTTCATCAACTGCTTCAAGGTTCATCGAGGCATCTTCACGGATTGCCGTATGCGGGCATCCGCCGGTTTCCACACCGATGATCCGCTCGACCGGAAGAACACTGTTTTTTGCCAGAAACTGTGCGTCTTCCTTTGTATAAATATCATTGGTGATGACACCAATGCTGTAGTCTTTTGCCATTTTTCTTGATAATGCTTCGATAAGTGCTGTTTTTCCGGAACCTACCGGGCCGGCAACTCCAATTTTCACGTATGACATACTTTTTCCTCCTGCTATGACATATACAATCTGGAATACAGTTTTTCGTGCTGGATTCCACGAATATCAAATCCCGGTGCTGACAGGCACAGGTCATCTTCGCTGTAAGTTCGGATCTCTTCCAGAATTTCTGCAAATTCCGGATAACATCCGCTCAAAAGCTGCTGTCCTGCACTCTGACTGAGCGGGATGGTTTTGACACAGTTTGTTACCATTGCGGAAGTCTGTGCATATAAATAATGATACAACGTCTCTTCTTCCTCGATTCCAAGAGCCGCACAGAAAACTCCGTACACAATGCAGTGACTGACCGCTTTTCCCTTTCTTGCGTCCAGATACGCTTCAAAAATTTCTCTGTTTTTCATCGGCATCGTTTCTGCATGCAATTTTTCGATTGTTTTTGCAAAACGGGAACCCATTTTTCTGGACGCTTCCCGCTGTTCAAAAGGAATCCTGGATGCTCCGAGGATTTCTTCCAGCTCATCCAGTCCGTCTGCATCACTTTGATCTGCCAGTTCCCACGCAAGACGAACTGCCAGCAGATCGGTATAAGCAAGTGCGAAACGCAGTTTTTTATGAATATATTCTGCCGCTGTTTTCTCATCGCAGACGCTTCCCTGCTGGATGTAAGTTTCCAGTCCCTGCGAGTGAGAATAGCCTCCGATCGGGAAAAGTGCGTCATTTACCTGCAATAAGAAGAAACGGCGAATCTCCTGTTCTCTGTCCATATCCGTTCCTCTCTTTTTGTGATGCCGGAGCACATTCTGCCCCGGCACCGTAATATCTTTTATATTCTCAGTGATGATGGTTGTGGATCGCTGCGGAAATCCGTC
>OHRH01001470.1_pt1 | contig 10664 bp, 9 predicted proteins | sample 1578391 | NCBI WGS metagenome assembly OHRH01 (sample SAMEA3879599, study PRJEB24766) | human gut metagenome | biome: human-associated habitat; feature: feces | place: USA | collected 1985/1987 | reverse complement strand
CTGCCTTGGCAAGGAGTGTCTTACCTGTTCCCGGAGGTCCTACAAGAAGGACACCCTTTGGGATTCTTGCTCCAAGTCTGGTGTATTTTCCCGGATCACGAAGGAAATCAACTATCTCTGCAATCTCCTCCTTTTCCTCCTTTAAGCCTGCTACATCAGAAAACTTGATATGGTTCTCCTCCTGTGTAGTGAGCTTCGCACGGTTCTTGCCGAAGTTCATCATCTTGCCACCGCCGCCCTGTGCTGCTGCGTTGTTGTTCATCACTGCAAAGAGTATGAACATGGCTCCGAATACCAGAAGATACGGAAGCAGTGTCATAATCCAGCTCTCAGCCGGAACATCCGCAACTGTATAGTCGGTGTACCCTGCTTTTGTCATGGTCTTTTCGATATTGTTTACATCTGATACATAAAGCACCTTTGATGTGCCATCCTTGAACTTCACCTCCAGACTTCCTGTCGGTATCTCCCTGTTTTGCACTACCTTTACGCTCTTCACCTGATTCTTGTCAAGATCCTTCTCGAACTGACTCTGTGTGTAAGAGTTTGATGTAGCCCCGGCGCTCAGCCAGTACCAGATGCAGATTACTGCAAATACAATGATAATGTATACGCCTATTCCGCGCATACCGCTTTTTTGTTTATTCAATTTACTTCTCCTTTTTATTTTATTTCGCCCTCGACGAAGCCGATGTAAGGCAGATTTCTGAACCTCTGATCATAGTCAAGGCCATAGCCTACCACAAACTTATCAGGAATCACAAAGCCCACGTAGTCTACATTTACATCATCAACCACACGGCGCTCAGGCTTGTCCAAAAGTGTACAGATTGTGAGACTCTTCGGGTTTCTTTTGGCAAGGAGCTTTGAAAGCCTGCTAAGAGTATTTCCCGAATCAATGATATCTTCTATGATGATGACATTCTCTCCCTCGATAGAATGCTCAAGGTCCTTTTTAATCTTGACATCGCCTGATGACTCTGTGCCTGAGCCATAGCTGGATACCGACATGAAATCCATAGTCATAGGCAAATCAATTCTCTTTGCAAGCTCAGTGGTAAAGAATATTGAGCCCTTGAGTATGCAAATGAGATATACTGACTGTCCCCTGTATTTTTCTGTGATTTGCGCTCCAATCTCTGCAATACGCTTATTGAGCTGCTCCTCTGTCAGGTAAACCGAAATATCATATTTTTTTGAAAAATCCATTTTGTTTTCCTCCGTAAAATGTGATCTTAAGTACTTTTCCTGTCTGTGGTGTGACAAGTGCGCTGCAGCCGGATCTGTATCCGATAATGGCATGCACCAGTGATTCATGGGCTATGAGCCACAGCCCCGCTCTCTGCTGTGCAGGAATTTTATCACCTGTAAATACCTGCTTCAGCTTCTTATGATGGCCCTCGTCATCCACAATTATATAGTCACCGGCTTTTCTTGTTCTTATTTCAAAGCCTTTCTTCATCTTATCATAATCAAACCATTTCGTATATGGTTTTTTGGGAATTTCGTCCATTTTACCATTAAAATCTTGTATACAAAGTGTGACATACGAGCCATCTGCCGAAAGCTTTATGTTTTTTTGCGCTCCCGTGGCACTCAGTGCCTCAAGCTCTTTTTGCGTAATGTGAATTTCTTCTTTTTCATCGTCACACCTTCCGGCGAAGAGTATCACCTCGCCAAATGATTTTTCCGCAATAATTCCATATGGCAGATTGATTTTTCTGCCCGACTGCTGCCCTGCAAGCTTCACAAGTGCACTGATATGTGTGCTCGTGATGTCCTTGAGCCGCCCTGATGCCAGATGTATACACTCGCGCGCCACTCCGCTTTTTAATGCCGGATGCAGACTCTCAAAACGGCTGATTTCAAGTATCACCCTGCCTTCTTTTTTTGAAATCATGCTGTCACACGCCTCTTTTAGCTGCTGCTCGTAAAAATCATTCATCACCGCAAGCTGTCCTGCGCTCTCATTGATATGCTCTATCGCCCTGTCATTAATCTGCAAAAGCAGTGGAAACACATCATGGCGCAGCTTATTTCTGGAGTAGGCTGTGTCAGTGTTTGTGGCATCAGTGACGAAAGACTGTCCGTTTTCCTTCAGATATTCCTCTATCTGTGCGCGTGTCGCTGATAAAAGCGGCCTGATATAGGTGACACCGTTCTTCACAGAAACCGGATGCATGCCGGATAGTCCCTTCGCTCCGCTTCCGCGAAGCATCTGAAAAAGAACTGTCTCTGCGTTATCCTCCATATGGTGCGCAACTGCAACGACTACCTGCCTGCTGTTACCCTGCTTTTGGTCTGCTGCATAGGCAGTGGCGACTTCCTTTTCAAACGCTTCATAGCGCAATATCCTGGCGGTCTCCTCCAGCCCGAGTCCATGACTTTTTGCATATTGCGGTACATCCACAGAATGCACATGGCACGGTATGTTAAGCCTTTCGCAGAGATCTGACGCAAACCTCGCATCCTCCCTGCTCTCGGCTCCTCTGATGCCATGTTCCACATGTACTGCCTCCAGCGCAAAATCAAGCTCATCTGCGCATTGCCTTTTTATCTCATTTAAAAGCAACAGAAGGCAGACTGAATCCGCTCCGCCCGACAGCGCAACAAGCACTGTGCTGTGATTTTTTATCATCTTGTTTTCCAGAATATAATCTTTTGTCCGTCTAATCATTATTTTTCCCAGATTCCTATTGCAACTACAGTCATATCATCCATGGCATATCCGCCTGTGTCAAGCAGCACCCTGTCCAGAATTTCCTGCGCCATCACGCCTGCATTGTCACTTTTGACGCCCGCGATGATATCCATAAGCTTTCCCTGCCTGTCCTTCACATGCAGATATTCTAGCACACCATCAGTCACCATGACAAGAAAATCGCCACTTTGAAGCGTATTTTTTGAATGTTTGCTCTCCTGCAAGACATCGACCCCCGCCGGGAGGGATTCATTTTCTATAGCACTTACCTGTTTCCCTGATTTGATAAATGACGGTGCGGCGCCTGTTTTGGTAAGCTCAAGCTCACCTGTGTACATGTCTATTGTGGCAAAATCAACCGTGGAATATGACTCCTCGCCCGCCGATATGACCATGGCAGAGTTCATCAGCTTTAGGGCACTTTCCCTGCTAAAACCGGCCTCCAAAAGCTTTTCAAGCAAATCCACCACCAGTGTGCTCTCGGCCTGCGCCTGCTTGCCCGAGCCCATGCCATCGGATACACACACATGATACATGCCATCGTCGAGCTGAAACATGCTGCAGCTGTCGCCATTTGCCTGAGAGCCTGTCTTCTTCTTGGTTGCCACCCCCGAAAGTGCATAGAACTGATTCTCCTCGTAAAGCACAATAGATGTCCTCTCATCGGATATTATTGAAACTGTCCCATGTGCCTGCCTGAGCTTCACGCCCATGGCGCGTGAAACCGCCTGCACATATTTTGAAATTTCAATCCCACCATCTATCTTGGTGCAGACATCTGCCTTTATACATACCTGCTGCCTTGCGTTCTCATAAATATGGGCATTTTCCACCTGTATACCAGCCTCTTTTGTATATACATAAACTCTTGAAAGGCGCAGCCTTCTTTTTTTATCAATACATTTTTCAGCCCTGCACCAGCTCTCCATGAGCTCTGCCATAGCGTCAAGCTGTGCGGCTATGACGCGTCTGTTTTCCGTGAGACGCCTGTACCAGGCTTCATTTAGCTCAATACGGGCAAATGCCTCTGTGGCGGCTTCCACCATGCGCGTATAGTGCGGGCAGCCATCCACATATCTGTTTTGCACAATTTCCTCTGTTTTCATACGTTTGCGCACTGCATCAGCAAGCATTTTTATACTGTCGGAAATCGAAGCCCCGCTTGTCCAGCACACACTGCAGCCCTCACAGCATGCACAAAGTCTCCCCGTCACCTCAAGCTGTATTTTCTCACTCTCATCAGGGATTTTATCTGCCGTACATTTTACAGCCATGACATTTGCAGTCGAAATAATGCCTGAAAGTCCTGAAACTGCTGTGGCAAATGCCTCCTCCCTGTCGGGCAGGAGTCCTGCTATGACCGGGTTTTCATTGTGCTCAAGAGCCCTTAAATATTCGCATGCTCTGCAAAGCACAAAGGCCATCGAAAACACAACAAGGCTCTCTGCTACCGACAACACTATCTCATCCGTATACGGCTTTCCCAGAAATGTTACCGACAGATTCATCACCGCCGTGGCACAAGCTGCTACAACGGCTGTTGTCAGACATCCGTTTTTACTGCTTTTTCTCACAAATAGCCTTTCCCCAAAGTAAATCACCGCAATAATAAAGAGATACTTACATATCGACGGTATCGATATAAAGTATCCCATTCCAATAATTAATCCTATGTAAAAAATAATCGTATGCCCACTGCTCAGACAATAAACTCCATACACTGCAGGTATCAGCGGATAACAATCCATCACACACACCAGTGTGGATGCAAATGCCATAAGCCCCCACACAGCCTTTTTTAAATTTGCAATCCTCATCTTTTTGCCTCCATCTTTTTTCAACGATTATATGTGGTCAAAAATGAAGGTTTTGACGAAAAAGCGCAACTATATCTTCAAAAATTATTTGTCCTTTTCCTTGAAGATTATTTCATTGTCATACGCAAGCCCCAGCTTGCTCTTTGCTATATCCTCTATGTACTGGTCACTCTGCATATACTGCTGCATGCTTTCTATCTCATCAGCACGCTCCGATTCTTTAGTATACTGCTTCTCAAGCTCCGCTTTTTGTGCGGCATATGTAGATTCCTTCTGCTTTAGCTGCACAACCTGGACTACCATAACCACAAGAAATGCTATAACTATGATGGAAACACTTAAAGTTCCGCCCCTTCTCTTTGCACGACGTTTACTCATTATTCCTCCTTAGGTGCTTATCTGAATATCCTGCCAAACATTTTATCTTTCTTTCCGGTCACCTCCGGTACCTTCGAATACGTAATCATGTCTATCTCACCTTCTATATCGGCTTCTCCCTTCTCAAGGTTTAGCCTGTTTACGTGAAGATCCTTGCCCTTTAGGTCAAGCATGCCCAGCTCCGTCTCCAAAAGTATCTCTCCCACATCAAAGGAGAGCACATCCAAAATGCCTGTAAAGCTGCCTGTTCTGCGATTATTCAAGATAAGCTTATGACTCTTTGTGCCTGATATTTCTTCCATTTCCTGTCCCTCACATAATTTTTAATATGCTCCATAGACAGCCGCACATATACATGCCATCTGTGGAATCGCATATGTAAATATATGCCGGGATTCATGAAAATATAACCTATATATACTCAAAAAGATCTTTTGCTTCTTCCTTCTTTGTTGTGTCAAGGAGATTTAACACCTTAACCTTGACTGTCTTTTGTCCAAATGCTATCTCTATTATGTCTCCGACCTTGACATTTACAGATGCCTTTGCCGGTCTGCCGTTTACTGTGACACGGCCTGCGTCTCTTTATCAGACGCGATACCTTCAAAAATTTGTCTAATCTCATTGTTACCTCTGTGTCTTACCTATAATAAATCAATTCATAACCATTACCCTGATTTCAGTGGATATAGCCAAAAATGGGCGGAGCCTTAAAGGCTTCACCCATTCTTCTACTCCGTGATAGTCTAACTTATTAGTTAAGAGAATCTTTTAAAGCCTTTCCAGCCTTGAACTTAGGAGCCTTAGATGCTGCAATTGTCATCTCAGCGCCAGTCTGTGGATTTCTTCCTGTTCTTGCTGCTCTCTCAGATACCTCGAAAGTACCGAATCCAACTAACTGGATCTTCTCACCTTTCTTTAACTCCTCTGCAACAACATCTGTGAATGCCTTTAAAGATGCCTCTGCATCCTTCTTTGATACTCCGGCCTTCTCTGCCATAGCTGCAACTAAATCTGCTTTGTTCATGATAAAATTCCTCCTCTGGATTTTCATAATTTATATAATTCGAGCTGTATTCCCAAATTACCTACAAGAATATATATACTTGTTTTTATGGGGTTTGTCAAGGAAAATGCGCTATTTCCTAGGCTTTTATGTACTTTTACCATTCTTAAAACCTTACTTTGAACTTAATAAAGAGGTTAATGTTGAAAGATAATCGGATATGTCCTTATTTGTCAGACTATTTTTGGAACTGTCAGAGGATTTATTGTTGGTTCCCCGTGATGAATTTGTACTCTGCGAGCTGCCGGTGGTGCTGCCCTGAGATGTACTTTGATTGTCCTTCTCATCAGCCCTCTCTGAGGCTGTCTCGGAAGGTGTCTGTGCGGTGGCTTGTGAACTGCCGGTGCTGTTAGTTTTGGTACCTGATGAATCGTTTGCAGAGCTGTCCGTATCGTCATTTATCGTAATCTGTATGGTGGCCTCCTTTGAGTTCACGTAAAGCGTCCTCGTCCAGGTGTCATAGCCATCGGCTGTTACCTTAAGCGTGTGTTTTCCGTATGTTATCTCAACCGGGCTCGTATAGTCGATTTCACTGCCATCGACATATATTTTTGCTCCCTGCACGTCAACCTCGAAAAGGATGCTGCTCTTTTTAGGACCCTCACCCTTTAAATCATTTAAATTTACCTTTGTAGTCTCGCCTCTTTTTATCTCAATATCCGTGCTGCCTCCCCAGCCGTTGTTGGCCACAGCGAGCGTATAGCTGCCCTCCGGCACATCAAGCGACATATCCTTAGTGATTTCTGCAAATATCCTGTCTCCGAGCTGCAAAAAGCTGCCCTCAAACAGCGATGTATTGCTAAGCTGCAGTGTGCCGTGCCCTGTTGTGACAGAAATTGACACTATATCCTTGTCAATCCCGACAACAGCCAGCTTATCCTGCGCCGTTAGGCTGTCAGTATCTATGACATCCGAGCCTGAAAATATCATGGTGCGCTCATCCAGCCTGTAGCTGCTATTTCCGATTTCAAGCACGCTATTATTCTTATCCACAGAAAAATTGGTCACTGCATCGTTTGTCCACACCTTATCGGATTTTTGTATCCGCTTTGCCTTGCCGTCTGAATCTGCCCCTGATATGTCAACCACATCACCCTGATGTATGTCTGAAACTGACATGTGATTGCCATATTTGTCAAAAAAGCCGGTGGTCAGCCCATAGTAATACTGATATTGCACTCCCGTCGAGTAATTGTATACCCTGATTGTCTCATTGGCACTGTTTATGTCCGATACTATGAGAATATCTGAACTTTTCTTAACGGACTTTCCGTTTTCCTCCGCAGCAGCTTTCAAACCGGACTGCGTGCTTTCTCCCACGGCCTCCGTCGTATCATTCATGCTGTTATAGAATTTTTTTACACCATCATCCGTGTCCTGTTTTCCACATGCTGCAAGTGACAGCACAAGCATGCATACTATGCAAAATAATCTTTTAAATTTCTTCATCTGTATTTCCTTTAATAGCTTGCTTTAAACGTTTTTCTACAATAATAATATATCGTATAGTCATTTACTTTTCAATTAAATTCACTATATATATGCATTACTGCTTACACTATGGCATGCAGGGCATGCAGATACTCCTCGCGCTCCCCGCTTAGCTGTATGAGCTGTGCAAGCTTATCCACATCACGGTCGCATACCCATGACTTGCGCGAGTTGCTATAGTGATTGCAGAGCTTACAAAATTTTTCAGGAAACAAAAGCAGTGCTTGAAGCAGTCTCATTGATGTATCATCAAGACTTCTTACGCTGCAATAGCTGTCAAGAATTGCATCTGCAACCGCTGTATCCCAGTGATTTTTTTCGAGCATCTTGCGCATGTACTCCGCAAGATCAGTTTCCGGATATCCCGGATGCATGGTCTCGAAATTGACAGGAAGCCATCTTCCGGACTGTGTATACACGACATTGTGCTGGTTGAAGGCTCCGTATATCGGAACCGACGTTTTACTATTTTCCAGCTCACACAATATTTCCGCCGATTTCTGCCCCTGCTCTAAGAATCTCTCATAGCATTCATAAAACAGATGCTCAAAAGCATTTGTCTTGCTGCGACGCAGTATGTAGTTTTTTAGCTTTACTATCTGCGCACATTTTCGCTGAGCTTTTTCATGCAGGCTTTCTACCTCGATATCCGAAGGCAGAGGATACTTTTCCAATATATTGTGCAGCTGCGCTAATGCCCTGCTGCCGCCACGCATATCATCTATGCTGTCCGTGCTGCACTCTCTGCCTGCTCTGTAATCCTTCAATATGTATGCGTCCTCACAGTTATCCCGCGATATGATACACTGCTCCTTTGTCTGTGATATCTGCTCCACATCCATACCGTTTCTCTGGATAAATGCCAGCGTATCCCGCAGGGTACATGCCCTTTGCTCATGCCCTCTGTACGGCACGAGCAGCTTCTGCCCGATGCCTGTATCACATATATATGCTCCTCTGCCCTTTATTACCCTGCTTACTGTAAGCTCATATTTTTCCAAAGCCACTTCCGGCTGATTATACAAAAAAATCCCCCCTCATATGATTAATGCATCATAACTATTCAGATGCTTTTTAATCATATGAGAGAGGTTATTATTTTATTCGCAAGCTCTTTAAGTTTTTGTGCTTCATTGAGCGATGGGTCATCAAGCACCTGCTCATAAAGTCTGTCCAGGATATCGCCAAGCTTCGGTCCCGGCTCTACTCCCATTTTAATCAGGTCGCTGCCATTTATTTTCATTTCCTTTTTTGATACACACTGGTGGTCTGCGAGGATTTTCCTGTATACACGCTCATATTCTGCGATGTATTCAAGCTTTTCTGCGCGCTTATACATGCTCTGTCCGAGTGTATCGGCTCTTTTCACCTCAAACAACAGCGGAAAAAGCTCTGTCCCTATGCGGCTCATGGCTCGCCTTACATTGCGCTCTGTGATGGCCGGACGGTCATCATGCTCTTTTACGAGCTTACAGCAACAGTCTGTAGTCCTGTTATCAAACTTAAGGCGCCTGAGTATCTTTCTTGTCATATCAGCTCCCACAACAGGATGCTTCTTGAAATGATTCTGGCCTTCCTCGTCTGTCGTAATGCACACAGGCTTTGCCACATCATGAAGCAGCATGGTAAGCCTAAGGATTTTGTCCGCTCGCACATGCCCCAAGGTATGAAGCGTATGCTCGCCGACACTGTACATATGGTGCTTATTGTGCTGAGGTGTCTGCATCATCACATCAAACTCCGGCATGAATACAGCTGTGAGTCCAAGCTCATACAAATCTCTCATCATCTGCGGATGGTCTGATGTCAGAAGCTTCACAAGCTCCACCTGGATTCGCTCTGCGCTGACCTTTGACATGGCAGGGGCAAGCTCTTTTATGGCTGCTTTAGTCTGTGCCTCTATATCAAAGCCAAGCTGGGCTGCAAATCGCACCGCACGAAACATCCTGAGTGCATCCTCACTGAACCTGTCGTGCGCATAGCCCACACATCTGATCACATGTGCTTTTAAATCTCCTATGCCGTCAAATTCATCGACAAGCCCTGCCCTGTGATTATATGCCATGGCATTGATTGTGAAGTCGCGCCTCTCCAGATCAAGCTTCAGATTGGAGGTAAAGGTAACCTCCTTTGGATGGCGTGCATCCTCGTACTCTCCGTCTATCCTGTAGGTGGTGACCTCATAGCCCACATGCTCCAACATGACCGTGACTGTGCCATGCTGGATACCTGTGTCTATCGTATGGTCAAATATCGCTTTGACCTGCGCAGGCTTTGCAGATGTGGTGATATCCCAGTCCTGCGGTGTCCTGCCAAGGAGACTGTCACGCACGCATCCACCTACCGCATATGCCTCAAAGCCATGCTCGTAGAGCGTGTCTATTATGAAGTTGACATTCTGCGGTAAATCTATGCGCATCGTTTAGTTCTCCTTTTTTATTCTAAATGACGCTCGCCAAAGGGGCACATTGCCACAGCATACAACTGTGACACATGCTCTCATAACTCCTTAGTCTGGTGAGAGTAAATACCTCCTGCGGCAGAGCTTATTAGGCGCGAATTTAATATGCCTTGCCCCAGTATACGAGCTTATGCGCCGGCTTTCCACAGCATACGCATACGTCGGAAATCTGTTCCTGATCACCAAATGGCATACAACGGCTTGTAACTGTTGTGTCCTCTTTGATTTTATTCTCGCAGGCCTCGTCTCCACACCACATAGCACGGATAAAGCCAGGCTTTGTCTCTGCGATTGCCTTGAACTCATTGTAGTCGTGTGCATCGTTTATATGGCTTGCAAGGAATGCCTTTGCCTTCTCGAGCATGTCATTCTGCATTGTCTCAAGTACCTCTGCGAGCTTCTCATTGACCTCATCAAGTGAGACAACGATTTTCTCTCTTGTGTCTCGGCGGACGATAACGCACTGGTTTTTCTCGATATCCTTTGGTCCAATCTCGATACGTGTTGAGATTCCCTGAACCTCCTGTGCTGCGAACTTCCAGCCAGGTGTCTTGTCGGTTGCATCGATTTTCACGCGGAAATCCTTTGAGAGCTTGTCCTTGAGGTCGTATGCCTTGTCAAGGACGCCGTCCTTCTGCTGCTGGATTGGAATGACCATAACCTGTGTTGGTGCAATCTTTGGTGGAAGCACGAGTCCTGAGTCATCTCCGTGAACCATGATGATAGCTCCGATAAGACGTGTTGAAACGC
>OHRH01001465.1_pt1 | contig 10680 bp, 8 predicted proteins | sample 1578391 | NCBI WGS metagenome assembly OHRH01 (sample SAMEA3879599, study PRJEB24766) | human gut metagenome | biome: human-associated habitat; feature: feces | place: USA | collected 1985/1987 | reverse complement strand
TTTCGAATTTCTGCTTTATGAGTGTACGGCCGTTTTCACCGGCATTTTGCAGCATGTTATTACTATTGTTACCCTTATTTTCATTAAAAGGTCAAGAAGCTTATATGGGGCAAATATTGATAACAGATCAGAGCTTTTCCCTTTCGGGTGAACAGCTACATATACAAATGGATATTAACTATGAGGGCTTGCAAATACCTTCGGACGAATTTCTTACGCTGACTCCATTCTTAGGGAAGGGAGAACACACTTTCAATTTTCCGTCTATTCTGATTAATAGTACGGATAAACCGATATATAAGCATACTCGTACACCACATAAAGCATCTGATATAAATAAAGAAAAGAGTTCTACTCCTTCGGTTATATTGAAAAATGGTCATAACTCATCTCGTCGTTTTACATATAAAGTCACTATTCCATTTAGAGAATGGATGGTGAGGGCATCTTTTGTATTACATACTGAAGAAAGTGGATGTAATGGAAAGAAATCGAAAAGTTATGATGAGATTGCTTCGGACATCATGTTCGACATAAAAGTTTCGGAATTAGAGAAAAATGTGGATGTGCGCTGTTTGTCATGGGTTAATTTTGTTACTGTTGCTTTGGAAAGTACCGATTTCTCTTTATCAACTATTGGCAACGGACGTATCACACCGGAGTGTTTGTTTATCCTTGCCAATAACTATACTCTGGGTTCTGCTGAATTCAACGATATTTACGATCTTGCTGCTCGTCTTTTTCCAGATTCTTCGGAGGCTGGTATTAATGCTGCTGCCGTAGCTTTGGGTAAACGTGATATACGCAAGACTCGCAAATATATTTCACGCTTTTCCACTTGTCAGACTGCTTTCAACAATATGGGAGTGCTTTGTATGCTCGAAGGTAATTATGAAAAAGCCGAGCTTTATTTGGAAATGGCTGTTGCAGCAGGAATAGAGCGTGCAAGCGAGGTTTTGGTGGAGTTAAGAAACAGGAGAAACCTATAGGATGAGGATTTATGGCTTCGAGGTATAAGAAATTTTTTAAGATTGCAGGTATATGTCTTATTTGCTGGCTGTATGCCTTGATATTCGCCTTTTTGGCTAATTCGTGTAGTGGCGAGGGCAAAGAAGCAGATTTATCCTATTTTGATGACTTTTTCGTGCGCACTGAATATGTAGAAACAGAATTAAACTAAAGGGAATAGAAAAGCCGGAAATGCCATAAAGGACAATGAGAAAAATGAATACTTAAAAAATAAAATCGTATGAGAATAAAAAGAATATTGTTATTACTTATAACAGTTTTTTCTGGTGGGATATATGCGGCAGAAGCATTTTCCGGTGATACGTTAAACTCCGATAAACTTTATCGGGACTCAACCTACAGACGTGTTATCAAGGAAGGCTCTTCTAGTCTGAATTGTTATTTTTCCTATCCACAAGGAGGCTGGCAGATACGGAGGGATTACGGAGATAATGCTTATGAACTTGAGAAACTAGATAAATTTATGCGTTCCTCGTTTGCTGATACATTAATTTATGTCCGTCGGATTACCCTGACCGGTTATTGTTCTATAGAGGGTAGTTATGCTGATAATGAAATACTTGCGTGTAACCGTGCCAATGATTTCAAAAACTACCTGAATTCTGAGTATGGATTATCAAGACGTTATCCGGTAACTGTAGATTATATAGGTGAGGATTGGGATAAGTTACGCAGTTTGGTAGATACTTCTACATTACCCGGACGTGAGGATATACTGACGATTATCGATAATACGGATATTTTTAAGGGACGAGAAAAGAAATTAATGGATTTGCAGAATGGAATACCCTATAATCGGATGATGACGGAACTTTTTCCTCTACTTCGGCGGGTTGAGATTGTAGTGGAGTACGATTTGCATCGTATCATTGAAGAACGTTTCCAATGTAAATTGACGGAAACGGAATTTCAGGAAATACTTGTCCGTGAACGTGCTGCGACTGTTGCCACTGAATTTCAGTTGGCAGAACCCCGGTGTAGGGAAGAGGAAAAACAATTTCGTAACGAGGAAGTTGAGAGTTTGGAAGAACGGGATTTCCGTGAAAAACAAACAGCCGAACGTACTGCCGGACATCGGATGAAACGGGAAACACGTAAATTGCACAATAGGTTGATGCCATTATTTGCTGTAAAAACAAATGTGTACATCTGGGCGGGTATGACACCCGATTTTGATTATACCGCTTTTACTCCTAATTTGTCTGTAGAGCTATTCTTTGGACATCGGTGGTCGGCTGTGGCTTCTGCAGCTTATGCAAACTGGAATTATGATGGTGACAAATCCCATTGGGGGGTATCGGCCTATAGTTTCGAACCCCGTTTTTGGGTGAATGCCAACAGGATGTACCACTTCTTTTATGTAGGTGCTTACGGACAATTGGGTGATTTTGATAACCGTAGCACCGACAATCATCGTATGACCGAAGGTACTGCAAATTGTACAGGTACTTATTGGGAAGGGGGATTGTCGGCAGGATGTTATTTTCTGTTTAATGCCCATTGGGGTGTGGAAATTGGGTTACGTGGCGGATACCGCGTTTCGGATGTCAATACATACGATGTGGAAATACCGTATAATTATTTTAACCGTCATTTCAAAGAGAAACATTTTGGAGTGATGGGAGTGGATATCAGTATCAGTTATCGGTTCGGCAGCCAGAAGTAAATAGTAAGAAAGGATTTTGGCAATGAAAGCACTGGTTTTCGGTTGGTTGATTATTACAATAGCCACTCGTTCGGCATGTACGGAAAGAGCGCTGGACTATCGCGGTGATGATGGGATGGTTGTAATTACACCTGATTGGAGCTCTTTTGCCAGTCCGTCTTCTGCCTGTTACCGCTTTTATAGGGCGGATGACGGAAAGAAAGTCAATTACGGTACGGATATGTTTGCTTCTGCCGAATATTTTTCGGTGGTACTTCCTGTGGGTGACTATCATTTGCTTGCGTACAATACAAATACGAATGATGTTACTTTTACTGGATTGGAAGAGAGGCGTTTGGCTGAGGTTTGCCTTATTCCAGGCATGCAGCCGGGTAATATATATAGTTGGCATGTGGACAATGTGGATATCCCATTGCAGGGTACGGTGCGATATACGCCTGTTCCACGCAGGCTGGTAAAACAGATGTGGCTGCATTTTCAGGTGACAGGTATGGAAGAGGCTACAATACTGAACGGGAAATTGAATGGAGTTTATCCTTCTGTCTTTCTGCTTTCCGGAGCACCTTCGGAGCAAAGTATATCCGCTGCTCCTGTAACTAATGCGGAGTTTACTGTGGCACTGACACGAGGGAAAACCAGAGAAACGGAGCTTGTCTATATGGCTTCGGCTGAGATACGCTTGCTGGGATTGCTTTCTCCGGAATACGGAATCAGTTATGACAGCCGCTTGTATTTGCAGGTGCATAATTCTTCGGGAAAGACATATGATACATCTGTGAATATGAACAGGATATTGACGGATATCATCAATCTTTATGCGGGTGAACTTCCGGTGGATGAGACGATAGAAGTCAATATCAATGTGAATCTGTTGGATATGGTTCTTTCCGCCGTAGTAGAAAGCTGGACGGAAGGGAGCGGTGAAGGCTATATAGGGACTCATAAATGAAGGGTATTTGAATAAGAAGGAGGAGAGGGTTATGAGTTGGATTTGCAAGACTGTTTTGGGAATGTTTATATGTCTGTTGTTTTGTATGTGTGCCGGGCAGGAGGATTTGTTGCCGGACGGAATTATAAGACTGGGAATCGGGACGGAAATCCGTGGGAAAACTTCAACCCGAGTTTCGGTGAACGATCTTGCTGGATTGGTTGCGGTAGGTAATAACATAGGGGTGTATGGGGTAGTTACAGAATGTGCGGATGCACTGCATGAAATGCTGGTAACCGAATGGAACGGTACTCCTTTGATGAATAACGTACGCACTTCAGGGATAGACGCAAGGACAGGTATGCTTTTCTGGGATGGTAACTATACCTATCCGTTGGAAGAGAATAGATTGGTGAAATTTTGTGTGTATCATCCTTATGCATCTATAGGTACAGATACGGGCAATTGTATGGAAGTGGTTGCCGGCAAATCACCGGTTTTGCATTTTAGGCTAACCGGTACAGAAGATGTGATGTGGGTACATCCGGTTATAGGTTCACGCAGGTATAATCCTTCCGTATTGCTTTTTGAACATAAACTGACGCAACTCCGCTTCCGTCTTATTGACGATGAAGGAGAGTTTACCGGAGTAAATATCACAGAATTGGTATTCAATGAGGTGAATACCAATTCTACATTGAATCTGGAAACCGGAGAGCTGGGTGAATGGCTTGCTTCGCCGGATGCGGTATCGTTTCCATTAAAATCGCCGGTCGGTATAAGTGGAACGACGGATATGCCGCAAATACTGGCCGGTGAGGTGATGCTGCAACCGGGGCAGCCTGTGTTTCGGTTGACGCTGAAAACGGACAGCAGGGGAGATTATCCAGATATAGAAATACGTCCGTCGGGTGGGGAAACGTTTTTTAGCGCAGGACGCTCTTATATGGTAACACTTAAATTTCAAAATCGCACTGCAATGGCGTTTTCGGCAAAGGTGACGCCGTGGGTAATGGACGGATATGGAGAAGGAATGGTAGAATAGGTTTTTATTATTAATATTCATTTAACAAAGAAAGTTATGAAAAAAAGTATGTTTTCACTTCTTGCTGTAATAGTTATGGCAGGTTGTACACAGAGTGATGTAATTGAGTTGGTTTCAAATGAAAATGTGGAAATCAAACTGAGTTCTTCTGCCATAGCGGCAGAAACAATGACACGTGCGCCATACGAGGGTACGATAGGTACGAATGGTTCGCTGCCTGCAAGGGTACTGGTTTCTACAGCATCTGCGGACTATACTGCGAACGGATTGTATGCGAATGATAGAATGGACTTTACGGACAATGGTATTACTGCAGTTGGTTTCGACACGCCTAAATATTATCCGGTGAATAACACTGCGTTGTATATTTGTGGCCTGTATCCTTTTGCAGGTTGGGACAATCCTGCTAACAATGAATGTAAGTTTACATTCAATGGCAGTCAAGATGTTATGGCTGCTGCCCAAGTATCTTCGACGAAAGATGATTCCAAGGACGGCGATTATCCTCAACTTGAGTTTAAGCATTTACTCACGCAATTAGTGATTATGGCGGTTGCCGAGGATGATGCGGCTATTGAAAAATGGGGACAGTTAACGGATATTACATTGACGAAAGTCGGAACAAGTAATCCGTCCAGTGCTGTAACGGTGACTCTGTCGACCGGAACGGCTGATGAGAGTACGGCATTTGCCACACCATTAAGCAACGGCATGTCTTTTTGGGTAGTAGGAGCAAATCCGGAAACAGCGTTTGCTACACAAGCGAAAGACCTTACAACCGACGGTGAAGAAGTGGCTTATTCAATGGTTGCTCCTTTGGAAAACGCGACCGGTACGGCAGATTATACATTGGCTGTAAAAACGGAGAACTCCGGTACTACACCTGTCCGCGTTACTGTTAATCTGAAGCAAAGTGCCAACCAAGCATCGTATACAGCATCGACACAGGGTAAGAAGTTCATCGTTACTTTGACATTTAAAGCTACAGAAATAAAGGCGACAGCTACGGTGGAAGATTGGGAAGAAGATGGCGGAAGCAGTGAAGAAATACAATAATTAATCAGAGATACAATTGCTCATGAAATGGAATAAATGGGTTTTATATGGCAGCAGTGTTTTGCTGTCGGTGGTCGCAGCTTGTTCTGCAGATGTACCGCAGACAATGGTGCAGGATGACGGCAGGGTGGAAATACGTGTGAGTAGCGGTATTTTCTCTTCGGTGGAACCGGCTACGAGGGCGGTGCTGGACGGAATGATTAATTCCGGCTTCAATACCGATTTGGATGTGGCGTTTGCGCGTGCGGATGCTGATGGCAATGGTGATTACACAGTCTATAAGGATGATGCTTTGGCAGGGACAGTGACCTCTTCTTCGCAGGAGCTTGCATTTGCTCCGGCAGAGTATTATTCGGCGAATGGAAATAAAACCAAACTGATAGGTTGGTATCCGAGACGTAACAATGTGTCTTTTACACAAGCAAGTGGGGTAGTGAATTTCGGTACGATTGACGGCAGGACGGATATAATGGTTACTTCATTGAAAGAAGGAAAAAAAGATTCGAAAATACAGTCGTTGGTTTTCAGTCACTTGCTTACTCAAATCAGTGTAAGGGTTTACGCTTCTGATGCGGATACGAAGAGTTTGTGGGGTAAGGTACGGTCAATCAAGATTACCGGAAAGAAACAGGCATGTGTGATTACGCTACCGGCTGCGACATCGGTTGACGGAACGGGTATAGCCGGTTCTTCTTTTACCGGTTCGGAAGATTTGGACTTGGTTGCAGCAGAGCCGATAACTCCTTCTAATGTAATTTCCTATCCGTTGGAAATGGGTGTGGGAGCCGCTGATGATGCCGTTATGGCAGGGTATGCCATGTTTGCACCACAGACGTCTGGGAGTATTGAACTGCAGATTGATTTGGAAACGGGAGGATTGCAAAAACCTGAGATTACCGTCCCTGTCGGCGGGGCTTTCAAAACGGAACTTCGTATGCCATTACTTTAAAGTTTACATCGGCCGAGATAACTCCTACGATATCTGTTACCGATTGGGTAACCGGAGATGCAATTGAGGAAGTTGAGATATAATGAAATAATCTTTTGGGATTATGAACTGTAAAGGGATGATAAAATACTTGTCGGTGGCTCTGTTACTTTGTTCATGTACGGAGAATGAGCTACAGTTGAGGGAACGTGAGCAGCAGTTTGTCATACGCTTCTCCACAGCGAATGTCTGTACGGAGGTAGTTACCCGAACGGCCTCTCCGTTGACCGGTGGTACTATGCTGCGTATCCTCGCTTTCCGGCGTATAGGTGAGTCTCCCGATTTGTCAATGGATAGATATATGGGGGAGGGAACGTACAGAGCCATAAACGGCAGTGGTGTGTTGGAACCTGTCAGTTCTTTACTGCTACGTACGGGAACTTACGATTTTTATGCTCTGACCCCGGATTTGGCTGTTGCCAATGTCGACCATGAAGGAGATGGCGCAAAGTGTGCCGTTGCAGTGGAACATGGGATGGATTATGCTACTTCACTGACCGCAGGGCAAACGGTCAGTGAGGCAAGTCCGACCGTTGTTCTCAATGATTTAGGCAGGCATTGTACGAAGCTTATATTCGAATTGATGCCGAAAGCCGGTAATATAAGATCGGTCGATATTGCATCTGCCGGGCTTACCAATATGACACGTGCACCTGTATCGGCAATACTGAATACAGCCTTGCCTATTATGGGAGTCTCTAAGAGTGAGGAACTTACAATAGAAGGTAGTGAGTTTTCCGTACCGGATGACGATTTGAATACTTCTGCTTTTGCAGTGGTACTGCCACGTGAAGCGGGTAAGTTTAAATTCAAGATGAATGTGGCATTCAATGAAAGAGAATTGGCGGAGTTTGTTGCGGATATGCCGGAAACGTTGGCCTTTACGGCTGGTACGCAATACACATTTACATTGAAGATGAAAGGCGGTTCTGTGGAACTTATTCTGACAGTGCTTCCTTGGAATGACAGTGTGATGCAAGAACAGGATGATATAGGTGCATTTGCTCCGACACCTATTCTTATTCATGTCGGTACATGGGAGGATGTGGAGATACCTGGAAATACCGGCGCCGGCAATACAACCGTTGGAGTAGGAAAATGGGTGGCAAATCCGGAGGTGGATGCTGAAATCGGTGCGTTCGGATTGACTGAGGTAGGCGGTGAGGGGGTGCCTTGGACTTCGGAAGAGAACGTTCCGGGCGAAACTGGTGGCAGTAAAACAGACCCGGATCCGGATGCGGTATAGAAACAAGAAATATGAAAAAATATAAGTATGAAAGTAACAATTTTTTTTTGGCTTTGGATACTATCCGTTTGTTGTGTCTTCTCTTGTACGGACGAAGACCAAGGATTGGATAATATTATTTCGGATGTTGCGACAGCGCCTGTGAAACTTTCGCTGGGTATGACACCTATGCAGGAAAACGGAAGTATGACCCGTGTTTGCGGTGAAAATTCTTTGGATTTGGTGTTGGGTGAGGAAATGGGAAAGGTAGCGGATAGTGCAGAAACTCGTGCAGAAACGTTGACTGACGCGCAAGAAAATGTGGTGAATGATATTTGTGTATTCCAGTTTGCCAACTCTGATGGTAAGTTGAAATATAGTGAATATATTCAATTGACAAGTTCAAAATTAACGGCGGATATTTCATTGGCTGCAGGAGTAGGCGTGTGTACGGTGTATGTATTGGCAAATGTAGGCGAACTGACTAAGGATGTGGCAAGCGGAAGTACATTGGCGAACTTCAAGAATTTGGCTGCCGAAGTATCTTCAGGTAAAGGTTCAGGGCAAAACTTGCCAATGTGCGGCTATAAAACCAATTTTGATTCGGAAACGGATAATGCATCTCTTTCGGTTACCTTGTCCCGTTCGGTTGCTAAAGTAAGTTTAAACCTGACGACCCCGAATACGGGTGATGTCTTCAGTGTAACGTCTATTAAATTGGTGAATGTGGCAAAGAAACTTTATTATGCAAAGTCGTCTACAACAGCTCCGGTTGCTGCGGATCTCACTACTTATGCAAGCGACAATTCCAAATCCATAGTCTGGTATATTCCTGAAAACAAGGCAGGAAGTAATGCCGTGACCGACTGGAAAGACCGTTATGAGGAAAATGCACCAGCTACCGCCACACACATTCTGATAGAGGGACGCTATACACCGAGAGGTGGTACAATCCGTGATGTGGCTTATACTATTTATTTGGGGGCAGGCGATAAAGCCGGTGATTTTAATGTGGTACGCAATACGAAATATAGTGTGAATGCTGCCATAAAAGGTACGAATATGAACGACGGTCGTGTATTGCTTGGCAGGGATTTAAGTGCTGCCGGAACGCAAACTGCCAATTGCTATGTTGTGAAGACCACAGACAGTAATAAATGGTATCGTTTTAAGGCTACTATACGCGGCAATGGTGCGGAAACTCCGGCACAAATTTCTTATACAGGAGCAGTAATACCCGCAAAGGATAAGATTGCGCCCACCAACGCTGCTCTTGTGTGGGAGACCCGTGAGGGTGGAACGAAATCTACATTGGAGTTTATAAGCTATTCCAAAAATGGGTATATTGTGTTTAAATTAGGTAGTGCCTCTGAAGGTAATGCGGTGGTTGCTGCTAGAAACGGTACAACAATTCTTTGGAGCTGGCATATATGGACTACGGCAGCATTTGACAGGGACGGCATTAAGGTACAAACATACGAAACGCGACCTCGTAATGGAGTTGCCGGTTATGTCGATATAACTAAGCGGCAATTTAAGATGATGGATCGCCATTTGGGGGCAGCCAGTGGAGCGGCTACAAAGATTGAGGCAGAAGCTATAAAGACATATGGTTTGTATTTTCAATTTGGACGTAAAGATCCGTTTCCTGCGGCCGGAGTGATGACGAGGACGAATGATGCGGATATTATTCCGGCTTATGATGTAAATGGAAATAAGATTTTAAAGAATACTAATCAGACGAAGAATAGTACAATAACAACAGGAGTTGATCCTATTGCTGTGAAAGCTCAACTGGCTTATGCAGTACAGACTCCTTTAATGTTTATAATAAGAGATGATGGAGATAGGGCCGTAAGCTATAATGGCGATGGTACAAACCCCTCTTATAACTGGATTTTTGCGGCGCATTCGCAAACAACACCTTGGAAAGCATCTAATAAGTTGTGGGGAAGTGGATTACAGAATGAAACTACCAGTTCGATATTGGGAACTATTGTGGATGTGAAGAAAACTATTTATGATCCGTGTCCTTTTGGTTATCACATGCCGCCGCATGATGTATGGACTAATTTTACGACTGGTACGACCGCTTATAATACGAGTACTGTGGCTGAATACAATGTAGTTGCGGCGGATAAATATAATCAAAGTATTGATGCTATTGGTTTCATGGATGCAGGATTTGGTGTATGGGGGCGTCGTTTTTTTACTATTGGGGAGGAAGAAACTACGGATATGGATGGTGTAAGCAATGTAGCATTCTACCCAGCTGCCGGTGCTCGAGACGGGTATGACGGTCTCATCAATGCCGTTGGATGGGGGTGTTCCGCTTGGTCAGCCGCCCCATACGCTGCCACGTCACAGGTCGGGGGCTTTTTGATTACACGTCCGCATTGGGTGTTTGCGGTAGGTAACGCCGTCCGATCAAGTGCGTTCCCTGTGCGTTGTATTCGAAATTGATTTTGTATAGAATACCAGAAAATGTTTAGGAAGATTTTTTCTTACTTACATTTTCCGGTTTTTGGCGTCGGATGAGGATGTGAATCACTGTCCGAATTATTGTTTGTTTGCAAGTTCTCCTTTCCGAGTGTGGAAAGGAGAACTTATTTTTACCGTAACTTAAGACATAAAATTTCGGATAAATAAGGACTGTCTGAAATATCTATTCGTTATACAAAATGATTTAATGTATTCTATAGTCAGTTCGTTATAACTCTTTTCTGAAATAAAAGTTGTATTG
>OHRH01001459.1_pt1 | contig 10702 bp, 10 predicted proteins | sample 1578391 | NCBI WGS metagenome assembly OHRH01 (sample SAMEA3879599, study PRJEB24766) | human gut metagenome | biome: human-associated habitat; feature: feces | place: USA | collected 1985/1987 | reverse complement strand
AGCATCACGAATGCCTGGACCCGGAGGGCATCGTGGAGCTCCGGGAGCTGCTGCTCCGGCTGAACCGGGAGCGGCAGACCACCATTCTGATCTCCAGCCACATCCTGTCGGAGCTGTCCACCTTAGCCACCCACTACGCCTTCATTGACCGGGGCCGGATCCTGGAGACCGTCTCCGCCGCCGACCTGCGGGAGCGGTGCCGGGACTGTCTGGAGCTGAGGGTGGACGACGCCGCCCGGGCCGCCCGGGTCCTGGAGGAGCAGCTGGGCACCCGGGATTTCGAGGTCCTTCCCCAGGCGCGTCTGCGTCTGTACGCCTTTCTGGACCAGCCCCAGACGGTCAACCGGGTCCTGATGGAGGAGGGAGTGGGGCTGATCTCCGTCCAGCAGAGGGACAGCAATCTGGAGGACTACTTTCTCTCCCTCATCGACGGCCGTTCCGCCGGGAAGGAGGGGGCCTGATGCTGCGTTCCATCCGGGCGGAGTGGTACAAGGCGGTCCGCCGCCCCTATTTCCCCATTTTGTTTTTGACCTGCGCCCTGCTCACTGTGGGCGCGGTGTCCTGCCTGTATTTCCTCAAGACCCAGTCCCCTGGGATCGCCCCCATCGGCCTGTCCTTCGCCCTGAGCCTGTCCCCCTTTGGTATGCTTCTGGGGCTCTGGCTGGTGGCAGTGGGCGGCGACCTGATCTTTTCTGAACAGTATAAATACCACACTCTGAAAAATGAGGTCTCCTTCGGTATCCCCCGGACCAGGATCTACCTGTCCCGCTGGGCTGCCGTATTCCTGGTCATGCTTCTGCTATATGCCGTCCTGGTGGCCGTCTACACCCTGTCCGCCCTGCTTCTGCTTGGACTGGAGCGCGGGCCCTCCGACCTCACCCCTGCCAACGGATTCCTGCTGCTTGGTTATCTGTCTCTGGCAGCACTCCCCATTTGGGCTGGCGGCCTATCCCTGGTCATCGCCATATACTTCCTTATTGCCAGTGCCAACGCAGCAGCTATCTGCTATATTGTCCTAATCCTCACCCTGCCAGCTCTGCTGGGAGCCCTGGGACAGCACATCAGCCCATTCTTTCAGCTACTCCACCACCTCACTCTGAGCTACCAGCTTGACCTGCTTCTGAACGTCCAGATCCTGGACTGGGCCCTCATGGGCCGGTGCTGGCTGGTGGGGTTGGGGTGGACCGCTGTCTCCACTGTGCTGGGCCTGTTCTGCTTCTCCCGCCGGGAGCTCCCGTAAAGGAGGGTGCAGCCTTGATGCAGACACTGTTTCATCCGACACCCGAAGGGGCCCTGTCCGTCTCTCCGCCTCAGCCGGGAAAGGGGGGCTGACCCATGGGCAATCTCATCCGCGCGGAGTTCTACCGCCTGCGCTGCCGCCCCCACTCCGTTCTGGGGATGGCGCTGATCCTCCTTCTGAGCGTGGCCGTCATGACTGCCTCCTGCGCCCTGCCTCCCCAGGCCGGGAATGCGGCCACCCTCCTTCATTCCATCAGCACTCTGTCCGTCAGCGGGATGTTTTTTGCCGTCTGGTGCGCTGCTGCTGCCAGCTCCGGCGTCAACAAGCTGGACATTCTGAAGCATGAGGCTGTGTTCGGCGTGCCCCGCTGGCAGATTTATCTCTCCCGCCTGGCCGCAGCCTGCCTGCTGGGTGTGGCTATGGTGGTTCTACTGTCCCTGTGGGCCATCCTGCTCACTCTGATCTTTCTGCCTGGCCCTGGCCTGCTCCATGCCCTTGCGCAGTACCTCACCCTGATGCTGACCGCTCTCCCCCTGTGGATGGCCTCCGTTGGTTTGTTCCTCTGCTGCCGGTTCATCACCCGGTCAGATGCAGTCTCTGTGGTACTGGTCTTCCTTTACTATTTTGTGGGCTACCCATTCTGTGCCGCCGCCTATATCGCCGGCCCTAACCTCACCCCCCTCTTCCGCTTTCTTTATATGACCCACCCCATGGCCCCCTTTTGGAATGGGAACCTGCTTTTGGCGGCGGGCTCGTCCCAGGAGCTGGGAATCTCTCTGGATCCCACCCTGTTCGTCTCCTTTCCACCCTCACCGCTCCAGTGTTGGCTGGTGGGGATGGGCTGGCTGGCGGTCACTACCCTGCTGGCCCTGGCCGCTCTGGAGCGCAGAGAGCTGAGGTAACCACTATTTCTTCAGGAGGTCCTTTCTATGACGATCCTGTTGCTCACCGTCCCGGTCCTGCTGCTCATCCTGCTCCTCTGGCTCCGCCGTGGATCTGCCCTAAATCGGGCTGCCCAAGAGCTCTGCGAGGCCCGTGCCCAGCCCGGCAAGCGCCTCCGTCTGCTTTCTCCGGACCGCCAGGTAGAGAACCTCCTGGCTCAGATCAACGGCCTGCTGGAGGACCGAGAGCAGGAAACACGCACACTGCGGGAGCAGGAGGAGAGTCTCCGCCGGCAGATCGCCAACATCTCTCACGACCTGCGCACCCCACTTACCTCCATTCTTGGCTATCTCCAGCTTCTGGAATCGGAGCAGCTTTCCCCTCAGCAGCGGCGACATTATTTAGAAATTGTGTCCGACCGGGCCAAAGTGCTTCAGGATCTGATCACTGCTTTTTATGATCTCTCCCGCATTGAGGGGGGTGAGTATCCCCTTGACCTCCAGCCGGTGGATCTGCGCCGGGCTTTAGAGCCTCTCCTGGCCAGCTTTTATGAGGACTTTGAGCAAGCCGGCTTTCAGGTCACGGTGGAGCTGGACGACTGCCTGCCCCCTGTGCTGGCCGACCCCGGGGCGGTCACCCGCATCCTCACCAACCTCATCGGCAATGCCCTGAAGCATAGCAGCGCCGCCCTGACTATCCGGCTGTACGCCGACGCAGGGCAGCTGGTCACCGCCTTCTCCAACGACGCCCCGGACCTGTCCCCTGAGGACCTGTCCCGGGTCTTTGAGCGCTTCTATACCGCGGACCAGATGCGCACCGGCCAGAACACGGGCCTGGGTCTGGCCATCGTCAAGGCCCTGGCCCAGCGGATGGGACACGCCGCCTTTGCCGAACTGGAGGACGGGAGTTTCACCGTGGGGGTGCGGTGGGAGCCGATGCGGCCCGGCGGGCTCCAATGAGTATTTCCATCCGTCCTTTTATTTTCACATATTTTTCATTTTAATCTTGACTTTTTTGTGCATTTTCATATAATAGAAGCTACAAATCCATCGCTGCTTTCGCTGCTTGATGTAGCTTTCCGCTCCATCGCCGCAGATAAAATCCAGCAAACCAGGGTGTGCCGGGCACACTTCCTGTTTTGCTGGTTTTTTTATCTCCGATCCGGCAGCGTTCCGGATGGATCCGCACCAAGCAGGCCGGTCTTCCCATTTTTCCGGCCTGTGCCCTCCCTACGCGCCCGCACCAGGTCAATATCAAAACGATCAGAAGGAGAGACTGCTATGAAAAAAAGACTGCTGCCACTGCTGCTATCCACCGCCCTGGTTCTCCCCCTGCTGTGCCCCGCTGCCGCCGCTGAGGAGACTGCCACCCGGAGGGATCTTGCGGAGGCTCTGTATGATCTGGCAAACCGCCCCGCTGTCTCACAGACACAACCGTACTCCGATCTCACAGAAACGGATGACGCGCTCCACTGGATCAGCTCCGAAGGTTATATGGTGGGCTATGGCAGCCATACGATGGCGCCGGATCAGGCCATCACCCGCGATCAGCTGGCCACTGTGCTATACGAATATGCAAAAGAGCATAATCTGGCGCTCACCAAGCGCGCCCCGATCGAAGCCGGTACCCCCAAATGGGCGGATGACGCCATCTCCTGGGCCACGGCCAATGGTGTTCTGGATGGGATCGATCAGGACCAGGCTATCACCGCTTCCGAGCTTGACCGGGTCCTCAGTAACCTCTCCAAGGTAGCGGAGGATCCTGCCGCAAAAGATCTCAATGCAATTATGGAATCTCCTGGTGTCTCCGGATATGCTGTCATGGCCTATCGCGATGGAAAACTGATCTACCAGCGTACCGGCGGTGACCGCTATATCGACGCGGCCGACCCAGCCAACAACCTCCCCCTCGAGCTTGACAGCCGCTACCGCACCGCCTCCATCTCCAAGACCTTTGCCGCCATTGGCGCCATGAGGCTGGTGGAGCAGGGAAAGCTGGATCTGGACCGGGATGTCAGCGATTACCTGGGGTTTACCCTCCGCAATCCCAACTATCCGGATCAGGCCATCACCACCCGGATGCTGCTCTCTCACACCTCCTCCATTCAGGACGGCAGCGTATATTCCATCGCGCCTGAGTATTCCGTTAAGGAATTTTTCACTCCAGAAGGCAAGTACTGGCTGGATGGAGAACACTTTGAAAACTCCAACGACGGTGTGGACAGAAGTCCCGGGAACTGGTTCCATTACTGCAATCTGAACTATGGTCTGGTCGGTACGATCATCGAACGTATCACCGGTCAGCGCTTCGACATCTATATGCGGGAAAATGTGCTGGAGCCTATGGGATTGAATGCCAGCTATAATCCTGGTGATTTTGACGCCGATGAGATCCAGAATGTTGCCACGCTGTATCAGAAACAGAAGGACAGCGTCTGGAACGAAGATGGCCCGTATGTTGCCCAGATCGATGATTACCGCGGCGTCCCTCAGGATCCGAACAAGGTGCTGATCACCAATCCGGACCTTCAGTCCGCCATCACGCTGGAACCGCTGGATGACTATGTGATCGGCACCAACGGCTGCCTCTTCAGTCCTCAGGGCGGCCTGCGCATCAGCCCCAATGAGATGAAGGTGCTGATCGATATGTTCCTCAATGACGGCAAAGTCAACGGAACACAGATCATCTCCAAGGAATCTGTGGACGCCATGTTCACTCCCACCTTCCGCGCCTTGCCTGACCAGAGCAACGGCAATACTTATGGCGGCCTGATGTGCCGATATGGCTTTGGCATCCAGGAGATGTCCGGTGAATTTGAAGGCGGCGACTGTCTTCTGAAGGACCGCAAGATCTCTCTGTCCGGGCATTTCGGCGAGGCGTATGGCCTACTGGCCGGTTTCTTCCTGGACCGCGAGACCGGGACCGCGATCTACTACGCCATGACCGGACAGGGCTCTGAGGATACTCAAAATGCCGGTGAATATTCCGGAATGTACAAGTGGGAGGAGATGTTCTGTACCGCCCTGCTGGACAATCTGTTCCCCGACCTGTAAGCACCACTGTGAAAGCTTCAATCCCATTGATATGTGGCCATTCAGATCCCCCATAAAGTATTCCTTTACGATTGAGTTTTAAAACTTACGTCAAAAAGCTGCTGATAATCGAAATTTGATCGGTTATCAGCAGCTTTTCTTTGTTAATTTAAAGTTTTCTCTGTCTGTCACACACGTTTCCTTTTACGGCGCTTCCATCCTCGCGCCGCCGGACTACCCCTGAAATGCCGCCGGATCCAGCCCGTGCTGCTTGATCTTACGCTGAAGCGTCTGCCGTGGGACGCACAGCGCCTTGGCCGCCTCGGATACGTTTCCCTTGCTTTGAAAGAGCGCCCGGTGGATCAGATCCCTTTCATAGCCGTCCACCGCCTGATTCAGTGACATTGAGAGGATCTTCTCCGCAGAGGAAAAGGTCCTGGACAGCTGGGCAAACTTCTCTTCCACATCCCGCCCGTTCTACTACGCTTTTCAATGAAACCGTTTCCTCTTCTTCCTCCGCAGATACTTGCTGAGGCCGCCGAAGCTTCAGTGGCAAGTTCTCCCGCCGAATAATGTCGCCCGGAGTGGTAATCACCAAATTTTCCAGCAGATTTTCCAACTCCCGGACATTTCCCGGCCAGTCATAGTCCTGAAGGCGCTGGATCAGCTCGTGGGAAACGTAGCGGATCTGCTTCTGAAAGGTCTTATTGTGCCGCTTGATAAAGGTCTCTACAAAAGATTGAATATCCTCCTTGCGCTCCCGCAGGGGAGGAATCGAGATGGACATGATGCTCAAGCGGTAATAGATATCCTGTCTGAGATGACCGCAGGCGATCTCGTGGATCGGATCCTGGTTCAGCGCCGCGATGATCTTCAGGTCTGACCGCTTCACCTCGGTGGAACCAATGCTTCGGAAGGTCCCGTCCTGAAGCACCCGAAGCAGCTTGGACTGTAAATAGATCGGCATGGAATTCAGCTCGTCCAGAAAGAGCGTGCCATGGTCGGCCAGCTCCAGCAGTCCCTTGGTCTCCACTGCGCCGGTGAAGGCGCCCTTGGCTGTGCCAAACAGGATGCTCTCCAGAAGGGTATCCGGGATCGCGGCACAGTTTTGAGCGATAAACGGCCCATCACGGCGCACGCTGGCGTTGTGGATCGCCTGGGCAAAGACGTCCTTCCCGGTCCCTGTCTCCCCGCAGAGCATGACCGGCAGGTCACAGGAAGCCACCACGGAAATGTAGTCCTTGGCCTGGCGCATTTTCTGATCGACCGCGATAATGTCCTCTGTGTGGAAGGCCGCGGAGGCACTGGCGGACAGCTTCTGCGTCCGGTCCCGGTGGAAGCTGTCCCGGCTCAGCTCGATCCTGCCTTCCGGAAGCTCGTCCTCCTCTTCCTCCGATTCCTGCATCGACAGATCGATGGCGCCCACGATCCGGTCCCCATTTTTGATGGGGAAGGAGATAGAGGTAATCAGGATCCCATCCTTTCCGCGTTTTTTCAGATACTGTTTCTCCTCATAGACCGGCCTTCCAAACTGCATCGCGCGGTACAGCGTACTGCTCTGTGGCGTCAGATTTGGGTATACATCCAGGAACTTCTGTCCGATCAGCTGCTGCGATTCATCCAGATTGGACAGCTTTTTATTGAATTTCGCGGAAAACAGGATCTCTCCATCCAGATTCAAGATCGTGATGCCATCAATATAACCCTTTTGAAAAATTGACGCTTCCAAAAACTCCAAACGGGTTCACTCCTTTTCTGAACACAGCGCTGTCAGGCACGGTACCGGCCGCATTTATCATATCAGACAAGGGGCTGGAAGGCAAGAGCGCAGAAAACCGGAACAGAGGGGGAAGACACTCCCCCTCTATTCCAAAGCTCTGAGGTTTTCAGGAGCCTGTCCGCGTTGGACGGGCTGTTACTCCTCGTCCTCTCCCACGGCGGGACGGGTCAGTGGCAGCTTGATCCACCACCATTTCATCACCAGATTGACGATGATGCACACCGCCATGATGGCCAGCTGGATTCCGATGAAGAGCCAGTGCTGTCCATTGAGCAGCATCATCGGTCCGAAGGACCAGGTGAACAGCTCGCTGAAGGTGGTAAAGATACAGGCAAACGCTGTGTCATTGAGGGTCAGGGACTTGTTCTCCGGGTCCACGATCCGCAGAAGGATGAAGCCAATGGCAAACACACCGGTGGAATACCCAAACACAAAGAGCGCTCGCTCAAACCAGCTGCCCTTGTTCATGGCCGGACCGAAATACAACAGGGTGATGACCACGATAAAGATACCGAACAGCAGCAGCACCAGCAGCGGCATCGCATACTTCACGATGATGCCCAGATCGATGGAGGCGATCCCAAAGAAGACCAGATAGTCTGTACAGGTACCGGAGATGCGGTTGGTGAGGTCAGGGTCGATGTACTGCTCCACTCCGGTCTTTTTAAAGACCGCGAACATGACCAGCGCCACCAGGAAGGAGTACAGGTAAGAGGGGCCGTCAAAGTTGAAGGTGTCATAGAAGAATTTATAGAGCAGACGGCCGGCTCCGGCGGCGGTGAGCAGGATGGCGAAGTGCCAGGCCAGAGGATCCAGCACCACAGAGGAGGTGGTCGCCTTGGCCAGCGCGGGGCGGTTCTCCGGAGGGATCAGGCCGGTCTTCAGCTCACCGGAGAGATAGGAAAAGTCCTTGATGTACTTGGTCCAGCCCTTTTTTGTCCCCAGCTTGATGAAGAACATTCCGCCGAAGACTCCGGCGAGGATCCCCACAGTGGCACAGGTCTGGCCAATGTCCAGGGCGTCCGGAAAGCCAAGGTTGCAAAGCTGCTACCCACAGCGGCGGCGGTACCGTGTCCGCCGGAGAAGCCGGCAGCCAGCAGCAGGCCGAAGCCATAATTGATCTCGGGCCACAGATTGGAGATCACCAGGATCGAGAAGGCGGGCACCAGGCCGTACTGGATCACCTGCGCCACCATCTTATAGGACAGGTAAGAGCTCATGCGGGCCACGTCTCCCTTGGAGCCGCCCTTGTTCATCGTGAAGCCGTTGATGCCGACCGCAGCAAAGATGACCATAATCAGCATACCGGGATAAGAGCCGATGGAATCGGACATGGGCAGAAATCCCGGGAATACATAGCGGAATGCCAACCCCATAAAGCCGGCCAGCATACTGGCCGGAATGAAGAAGCGCTGGATAAAGCCTACCTTCGCACGGAGAAATTGTCCGATCATGATGAATACAGACGCAACTGCGAAATCCAGCAAAAAGTCATTGACTGACATGGATGTCTCCTCCGTTTCTCCTCGTTATGATCGTTGAACTGTCAAATCAGCGGGTCTTTTCCCATAGATTCAGCTTGGTCCCAAGGCCCATCTCCTTGGCGTTTTCATAGACGGTGTAGCCCCAGGCCAGATCCTCAATGGGCATCCCGTCCATAATAAAGATGACCCGCTCCTGATCGTCCCTGCGGCCCTCCTGCTTCCCGGCAATCACATCGCCCAGGTTGACGATGTCCTGCTGAGGGATCTCGCCGCCCTCCACCAGATCCATCAGATAGCCGCAGATCCCGCTCAAATTGGCGGCATATCCGCCGGGAAGGCCGCGGAGCTCCTGGGCATACGCCTCGTACATCTTCCAGTTGTCCACCACGATCCGGGCGCTCTTCATGGTGTTCAGGCTCAGAGCCGCACTGGCTGGCAGAGTCAGGAGCACCCCCTCCTTCAGCCACTCATCCTGGATCTCCGGCGACACCGCCCCCGCGGTGGCAACATTGATCACATCGGCCCCACGGACCGCCGCTTCCACGCTCTCCACAGCCACAGCCCGGACGCCATAGGTCTCACTCAGCTCCTGACAATACTTCTGTGCCGCATCCTGATTGATGTCATAGATCCGGATCTCCTCCACCTGCTTCAGCACCACCATCAGCGCGGCCACGCAGGCCCGGCCAATCACACCGGCGCCGATCTCGCTCAAAACCTTTGTGTTGTTTTTGGCAAAATACCTGGCGCCCACAGCGGGGATTGCCCCTGTCCGGGTAGAGCTCAGGGCGTTGGCAGAGAGGAACGCGATGGGAGCCCCGGTATCCGGGTCGTTCAGCAGAGTGGTCAGGATGGAGCGGGGAAGTCCTCTCTCGCGGTTGGCGATGTTGGAGCCGTACCACTTTTCTCCGCACACATGGAAGCGGCCTCCCAGATAAGCGACCAGGGCCATAAAGCGGCGGTCCGGACCCTTGACCGGCATATTGGGGAAGGGCGTCTCCTTCGGAAAATAGATCTTGATGCCGTGGGCATTCTGGTTCGGCGTGCCCATCAGATAATCTCCCTGGCCCAGCAGGCTGAACATCTCGTCCATCACTTCGATGCAGCGCGGCATATCCTTGGCCCCAGCCTGAACAGCCTCCTCCTCCGTCAAAAACAGAAAATCAAGCCTTTCGTCCATTTGAAACAGTCCTTTCCTTTGTTGTCTGCGGCTCTCCCGCAAAGCGGGCGTCTGCCCTTTTTTAGTGCAAGAACTGTGCCAGCTCGGTATTCTGTTTTTTTATGTTGAAGATTCCTTTTCAGAAGTCAAAACAGTCACATTTTAAAGCACTTACAAAAAAATCCTGCTCTTTTTTGGGCAGCTCCCTGCCCAAAAAGAGGCAGCTCTACCGGCGGCGGTACCATTGCAGGCAGGCGCGTTCCCCGGTCCTTCGGAGGATCCCGCCGGAGATGGCCAGATCCCCCAGCAGGGCGGCCAGGACCGCCCAGGATACCGGGTCAGGGATGGCGGCGGCCAGCCGGGCCGCCGCCGGGTGGACCAGATACACCAACGGAAGCATCAGCAGGCTCCAGGCCAGGGCGAACGGGATGCAGACCCGGCCCTGGATGCTGCCCGGCAGCCCCTCATAATTCCAGAATGAGACCCGAAGCACCCGCTCATAGAACAGGGCCATCCCGTACTCTACTCCGGTGGCTACCGCGCCCCCCGCCGCCGCAAGCAAAAGGGGCCGCTCCAGCACCGCCGGGGGCATCAGAAGCACCGCGCAGGCCCCCAGGCCGTATACCGGACACAGAGGCAACAGCAATAAGCACTTCCGGTCCCGCCGTCCACCGGTCCACCGGGCATATCCCACCTCCAGCAGAAAGCCCAAAAAGCTGTACCAGATAAAATACCAGAGCCATTCCAACGCCATCGACCTCCGCACCTGTTCATTTCACACAGACTTATGGTGTGTCCGCCGGAAAAAATCATACGCCGCCGGGCGGGAAAAATCGCGCCCGGTGGTTGAAGGGCCATGCGCTTTGTGATAGAATAACACGAATTGGAATGAAGTGAGGAAAGGAAGGGCCGCAATGCGACATTTGATCGACTTTGGTGATTTGACCCGTGAGGAGTGGGAGAGCCTGTACGCCAGAACCAGCGAGATCATCGACGCTCCAGAGCAGTTTATCAACGCCTGCCGGGGCCGGGTCTCCTGCAACCTGTTTTATGAGCCATCCACCCGCACCAATTTTTCCTTTCAGACAGCTATGATGCGCCTGGGGGGTTCTGTATTTGGCTTTG
>OHRH01001456.1_pt1 | contig 10712 bp, 10 predicted proteins | sample 1578391 | NCBI WGS metagenome assembly OHRH01 (sample SAMEA3879599, study PRJEB24766) | human gut metagenome | biome: human-associated habitat; feature: feces | place: USA | collected 1985/1987 | reverse complement strand
ACCAGCCTTCCAAGCTGGATACGTGGGTTCGATTCCCATCACCCGCTTTTTTGTTACCCTTTTTTGTTTGTCCACTAAGTATTTCATAATGCATTTAAACTGTCATACAGCTGCTTTTACACATACCTATACACAAAACAAAAGCCGATACACCGTGTCTCCACGAAATGTATCGGCTTTTATTATGCGCTAGATAAAATATGTATTCCCTAATAATGTCTGACTAGAATAAATCTACACGACCTGAAAACTTATCATTTATAACATAGTATGCAGAATACTCCTCCGGCTTGATGTAGATGTTAAGCTTTCTGATGAAGCCTGCCTTGTGTCCCTCAGCAACGAACTGAGCCTTAACACGCTCCTCGACAGCTGCTGTATCAACCTCGCTGTTCTGGTACTGAACAATAATCTCCGGCTTTACCGGCTCCTTCTTTGCAGGTTTTGCCTCTTTAGCTGTCTTTGCAGCTTTTGCTGCCTTTGCTGTTGTCTTCTTAACAGTGTCCTTTACATCAGCCTTAACCTCAGCGGCCTTCTCAGCAACCTTCTCAGTTGTCTTTTCAACAGCCTTCTCAACCTTCTCGGTTGTCTTCTCTACGGCTTTTTCTACCTCAGCCTTTACATCGGCTTTTGCATCAGCCTTAGGCTCTGAAACCGGCTGTGCCACTGTTTCCTCTTTTTTAACTTCAACCGGCTTTACTGCCTGCTTAACTGTCTTTGAGTTATTCTTTTTACGCATACTATTTTCCTCCTCATGCTCATTATTCACATACTAAAAAATTTTCATAAATTATTCTTCCGTTTCTCCAAAACCAGAGTCAATCAAAGCGATCAGGGTATCTACCGCCTCCTGCTCATCATCACCCTTTGTAACAATATCAACAGACATTCCATCTGAAGGATTAAATGCCATAATACCCATGATGCTTTTTGCATTGATTTTGCGATTGTCACTCTCCAATGTAATCTCACTATCGAACTTGCATGCCACTTGAACAAGCTCTGCGATTGGATTATCATGACCTTCACATACTTTTGTAACGACAATACTCTTCTTACTCATACGTTCTCCTTAAACAAAAAGTATTAAACCTGTTTCATACTTATTTAATATATCCCAATTGTAACCGCTTTTCAATCCTTATGAAAATTTCTGTTAAACTTTACCTAAGGAGCTTACATTTAATGTCACAAAATCGGCATTATTACAACATTATTCTGTTTATTTTGTCATGTACGTGATAAAATGCAAGCCACCATTATAAAACATTCTGTCAGCATCCTCATAGCTCATCGATGTTGTTGCGCCATTATCCGGATTATAAATATATAAAGCTCCATTTGAAGAGTATCCTGTCACAAGCACTGCCGACGTATTTCCCGTCATCGCAAATACCGGATTGCCCTGGCTGATATAAAAGATAATATCCTCAGAAGACACTCCCTGTAAATCCAGGATTTCCTTGTCCGGCAGGTTGTTTTTGAGCACATCAACAGCACTGCTGCCTGCTCCAATCAGCTCAGACACACTTACCGTAACATCATTGTAGGTAAGCATTGCACTTACTGACTTCACGACACTGTCAGCATCCTTATCGATTTCATTACATGCAATATTCGCAAATGCATTTACTGCATTTTTTCTTGCCCTCATCCATACATACTGCTGGTTTGAGTCAATTACCACTCCCATACTGTCATTTGCCTGTTTTATGGCATCCGAGATGTTATCAGATGCAAAAATCACATCCCCCTTTGCATAAACATAGAAATGGACTGTATTGTCATCAAACTTTAAATCAACAGCAGTATCATGCGAATTTATAGTCATCTGTGCTGTCAGCTGCTTCAGCTTATCCGGCTTTTTACCACCTGCTATACTAATAGCGCTGACCGTCAGCTTTGTATCGGACTGGCTCGTATCAAGAGCTATCTTCTGCTTCGAATCAGCCTCCCGGTTCATAATGGTATCCTGACCGATTTCCGCATACACACCATTGTTTTGCGCAATCAGATCTATCGTTACCGTATATCCATCCACAGAAATTTTCTCGACATAGCCGCCCGAAGGGGTATATGTCTTAAGCTCCGACTGGTCAGATGTATCAAGAATAATAAGGCCATTCATAGGAAATGTCGTGTTTCCGGCTGCATCAGAGACCACATCAGCAGCATTCGCCTGTCCATATATGAAATCCTCACCTATGAAGCCAAGCGGACGTAGATACTGGTCGTCGCCCTTTTTGACCTCAAAGGTCTTGCCACTCTTTAAATCCATCACTTTTATGGTATTTGATGAGTACTGATTTGCAGAATCCACCCATGCAAAGTATCTGTTACTCTCCGATGCACAGTAAGAGCCTGTAGACAAGCCCTCAACCACCTTCTTTACTGACATCGAACCTAAATTAATCCTATAGAGACTGTCATCCATCATGAGATAGAATTCATTCTTCTCATTGAGATAAAGCATCTTGCCCATCTCAGCCTTTAGCACCTCATATGATGTCTTAGAAGGAATAAACGCTTCCTCATCTATAGTATGTGCCAGACCGTCATAATGGTACACACCGGTTCCCACCTCTCCCTCGTGGGTGCCTCTGTTCATATATCCGTATACCACAAAATCAATACTGCCCGCTTCGTCTACACTGACAATCTTTATATCGTGATGATTCCAGTTCTCACGCTCATCAATGCCCTCAGCGTCCCTGAAGCTGAATACCTTGATTATCATTCCATTGTTGATATCATAGGAGTATAAATCTCCCTCCTGGACAAAGCATATCACACTGCCTGCTTCATTTGCCCTGTACTCTGCCTCACTGCTTCTGATGCCAAGCATTACGCTGCCTGAATCCGATATAAAGCTGTTTTCACTGTTAAAAATCTGATTTGCCGTTCTCTCATAGTTGAGCACGTACATACGGCTTTCCGTCTGGCGCAGCCTGAAATATTCTCTTACATTGTAATACTCAGTCTCACCCTTACCGTCCACACAGCTCATCACATAGTCTATTGTGACCACATCATAAGAATCGTTTATTTCCTTTAGGGCTATGACAGGATTCGTATACTGTGCAGCGGCCATTGAGCCCCAGGTAATCTGACTCACCGTAGATGTCAGATCCACATGTGCAAGCGTATTTCTGTCACCGGTTGTTGTCTCCATATATGTTGTAAAGAAGGATTTGTCATCCTTTATAAACGTCTCATCATGAAACTTCTTTGCAAACTCAACAACCTTTGCAGCTGCCTTTCCGTCAGTCTGCATAATCCTGCTGTAATAATATACATTATCCTGACCGCTTGTGATGGTAAACACCAAAAGATACTCAGTATTTTCATCCATAACATTCGGCATGTTTACGTCCGCCTGAATAGTATTATCCTTATTAGAAAAAGAAGATATCTCGTCATCGGCCACCAGCCTCTTGCCATCCATGCTTCTGATCTTATATGATATTCTGTCAACAGCCATGCCATATGTTGAAATGGATAATGAGAGCTTCCTGTCATCCGAAATCGGAATAACGCAATCGCGCATCTTTGTCGGATCCATCTCAGTAGTATATCCATGGAGGGTGTTTATCTTTATTTTATCCAGATTAAATGACATAACCGGCAGCGTTGCATCCGCCTGCTTCGTGGTCATATCCTTATTTCCCTTGTTTGTAGTTATGCAAAATGTAATTAATGCTGCAATAAATACTACTATAAGTACTATCGGCTTTATCACTTTCTTACTCATAAAATCATATCCTTATATCTACCAGAATCTTTGGTACCTTCTGTATCTGCATCTGCGTCTGCAGAGTTCACAGTTAAAAAGTATGCCCGCTATTGTACAGATAAAGCACCTGCTGCTTTGCTCTGAGATAAATCTGCCGGCAATCCTGTCTGCCTCATCGAAAAGACGCTGTCTGTCAGGCACCTCATCATAGATAAAGCTGCCCTCATACTCCAGCTCATCCATTCGCTGCTCTACTGCAGACTGTATCATCGCCGTATCATGCGGATACATATCCTTTATCATCCCCAGGTCCTTTGCAAATGCATCCTCATTTTTATAGTAATCCATAAACGGAAATGTTTTATAAAAAGGTAACATCAAAAAACCTCTTTTTAATCATTATATGCTATATTCAGCTATTAGTTGCATGCTATAACAAACAATGCTGCAATAAAAATGCATGCGCCCAGGAATTTCTTTCCCGATACCTTCTCCTTCAGTATCACGCTGGAGCATATCATCATCACAATAATCGTCAAATTAAAAATATACCCTGCATAGCTGCCGGACATTGAAACTGCCCTGCCATAAAAATCATATGCTAACGGGTATGCAATGCCTGCAAGAATCAGGCATATACCATCAACAAATGACATGGATCTGATTTTCTTCATGCCTCCTGTTGCAATAGTAAATATAATAAGCACCAGCGTTCCTATAAACACACACCAGAACGCAATAAAGCCCTTATCCAGCTGTATCTCGCCAAGTGACACCAGAATATGTGCTGCCGATGCACAAACTGCAGCAAGAAGCGCAAACAAAATACCTGTTCCATCCAGATTTAAAATAACCGTTCCAACAATCATGAGTGCAATTGCTATATAATCAAAAGTGTCAGGGGTGTTATGAAACAGAAAAAATCCCGCTGCAAGCGTGATTATATAGCTGCATTTAACTATAGCTGTAACCTGAAATGTGTAGCCCTCATGTATGGATTTAAAAAAACAGATGCCAAAAAGCCCTGTTGCAAGCCCTGCCAGAAGTATAAATATAACGCTCCTTTGGCCGAGTGCAGTCAGGCTGCTTCCCATTATATTATCTTTCCTGTAAAAAAATATAGACGCACATAAAACAATCCCGGCAATGCTTCCCGCCAGCGCCGGGTCTGTCTTTTTAGTTCCAACCTTGGCCAAAATAGGCACACATGCTGCAATAAAGGTTGCAGCACATGCCCATATAATTCCTGTCATATACATTACCTCACCATGTATCTATTACTGTGACTGTGCAGCACTATCTGCAGCTCCTGTTGTACTGCCATCTGCTGTACCCTGACTGGCAGCCCCGCTATCTGCCGCACCTGATGTGCCGCTGTCTGTAGTGCTGTCAGCCATATCTGACTTGACGTAGTCAGAGCTGACATAGCCTGTCTGTCCCTGGAAGATAACCTGTGTCCAGCCATTGTCCTCTGATACAAACTCAAGCTTCACATCCTGTCCTATAACAGTAATTATATTTGCGTTTTTATCAGGCTTCTCTCTCATGTTTACACTGCTTGTAGTGGTGACATAAGTTTTTTCGGTCCCCTCTGTAGTCTGCTGTGGCAGATATATGGCGCCTATCTCTGTACCACTATCGCCGGCACTGTCAGTTTCACTTTCGCTAACTGCATTCTGTTGTACCTTGTCCTGTTCCTTTTTTTTGCCGCCCTTTGAGGTAACGGTAATCACTATTGTAGCAATCAGGGCAATAAGAAAAAGACATATTGCTGCAAAAATCAGTCTGGCGATTATAACATCTTTTCTGTGGCTCGCTTTCATATTATTCTCCTTTTGTATTATCTGTGTTTTGGCTCATTATAGCATAATAATCTAAAAAGAAAAAGGCAGTTAATAGAATGTTTATTGGTAAATTTCTATAAATTACCTTATAATATTTTTAAACTACAGCACATCATATCAGAGGGAGATAAAATCATGGAACAAAAGACACCTTTTAAGGAGCTGACATTCAGTCAGAAAATACAATATATATGGGACTATTACAAAATACCGATATTTCTTGTCATTATCGGAATCATAGCAGTCACAACCTTTATTTGCGGCCGGCTTGCGCAGAAAAATACTGTTTTGAGCGTATTATGCGTAAATGCAGAAAACAGCACCACAGAGGACAACGGCGCCGATATTTTCAATGACTTTCTCACAGATAACGGCTATGATTTGTCAAAGGATGAAATTGCCTTAAACAAAAATATCTGTGTCGATGTAGACAAAAGTGGCCTAGACTATCAGAACATGGCAGTCCTCACAGCATACTTTGCTTCTAACGAATACGATATATGCTTTATGGATGATAAGACCTTTGATTATTACGCCAAAAATGTCTGCTTTGAAGATATAAGCAAATATCTGGATAAAGCCGCCCTTGAAAAATATAAGGACAGGCTTGCATATGTGACAATAGATGGTAAGGAATATCCTTGTGGTATCAGGCTTTCAGCAGATGACAATGAATTTGTCAAAGCCTCCGGCTTATACTCTTCATGTACTGTCGGAGTGTGCTGTGACTCCTCCCACGATGCTATGGTCAAAAAATTATGCGGCTACATATTACAGTAGCCGCATTTCTATTTCTTCTGCTTTTATCTTATGAATTTCTCCTGTTTTTAAGCTTCAAGATTCCACCTATTGCAAGAAGTACTACACTCAGGCATGAAACAATAAACAAATCAGGAACATAATCCTTTATTACCCAGTATGGTATGCCTCCGACAATAGGCGCAATAACTATGCCCACCGGCAAAAACAGATGCAGAAAAATATTCGCTATCAGGTTTCCGCTATTGTCTGTTCTCCATTTGTGCGACTTGATAATCTCCATCAGCGCAACCAATATAAATGCTGCAAAAACAAGGTCATAGAACAGGTGCGCATCGACATAATCCTTTGGGTCAAGCTCGTCTGTTGCATATCCCATAAGCGTCATCACAACCTTTGAGGTTACCTTGTTCATCAGATTGTTTGTGACCATATAGTCATTGGTATTTGCGAGGAATACAACACCCACGCCGCTCTCCGGAAGCAGATACATGTCTGCGATATAGTTTTCCGTGAGACCTGTGTGATTGTACACTGTCTCGACATATTTATCCGAACGTACCCAGCCCATACCATAGCCTGTCTCACCTGACTCATCCATAGGAACTGTTGCCCGAAACATTGTGCTAAGGCTCTTGTCAGAGAGTATTCCATAGCCGCCACGCAGATACATCTGCAGATATTTTCCCATATCATTTGCGCTGGATGCAATATAGCCCGCCGGTACAGTGGACCACGAATCGCTGAGCGGATACTTCACATCGCTTTCCACCGAAAAACCGAAATAATTATTGTGACCTGTAATCAGACCATCCTCCTTCGCTTTTGCATAGGCTGCGCTGCTGTGAGTCATGCCAAGTGGTGTAAAAAATGTCGTTGTCAGATAATCGCTGTAGCTAACACCTGATACTTTTTCCACTATAAGACCAAGTATGTCATAATTGACATTCGCATAGGTATATTCTCCATTTTTGCCAACAATCTTTGCATTTCCCACATGCTGGTACACGCCAAGTCCGCTGGTGTGATTGAGCAGCTGTCTTATTGTAATCCTTGTCGCATCCTTTGGATTTTTGAATACCTCAGCTGCATCCAGATAAGGATTTACCGGGCTGTCAATATTCAGATGTCCTCCCTCATACAGCTTCATGATGCATGCCGCAGTAAACGACTTGCTGAGTGAACCGGTGATAAACGGTGTGTCAAGGCTCTTGCAATCCCCATATGTACCGGAGAAAAGCACGCCCTCTGCATCTACCACCTCAACAGCCATACCCGGGATCATGTAATTGTCACAGGCTGCCTTTAAGGTATCCTCTATCTCTGTATATTTCGGCGAATAATTGTTGTTGTCAAGCCTTGGAATCATATCTATCACAAGACCCACTATAATAGCAACCACTATTCCCATCAAAGCTCTCTGTGGTATCAGCCCGATATAATGTGCATAATTGGTATATGTCTTTTTCGCCATATCCTCGGTACCCTTTATCCACACCTTCGGTGTATGTGCATACCAGCCACAGTATACTACCAGTTCAAGAAACAATAGGACTGCCATCCATATCAAAAGCGCAAACACAAAGCCCGTCGAAAAACTTTTTGCCCCTGCTATTGATGTCAGTATGACAAGCGCTATCGTCCAGAATATAAGTGTCGGAAGCTTCTTTACAAACTTCTCCCAGTCTGTCATGATACGGATATTCCGATTTCTGTAGCCACGCATATGCATGACCTTTTTCTGCAGCTTCTCGGGCATATTGCTTATCTTATATGCCGGATCCCGCTTTATCCGTATTACTCTGTATATGCCAAATATTAAGCAGCAGACTATTATCTCAACTGCCAGTACCATTCTATCAACCACCTTATGTCTTATTTACAGTCATTTGAGACTGTACTTTACATAAAAATTTAGCACATTTTTTGTGCTATGTAAACACAAAATAATATGAATACTGCGGGCCGTATAACAGCTACAAATCAGTTCTGGCCATAGTATGCGTTAGCACCATGCTTACGGTAGAAATGCTTCTCCTTTATGTTGTCCGGGGCTGGCTTCACGTCAGGATTTACTGACTCTGTGAGTCTGGCCATCTTTGCCACTTCCTCAAGGACAACGGCGTTGTGCACAGCCTCAGCTGCATCCTTTCCCCAAGCAAACGGTCCGTGATTCTGACAGAGCACAGCCGGTGTGTATACAGGATTGATTTTTCTGTTCTCAAATGTCTCTATGATGACAAGGCCTGTGTTTTTCTCATAGGCTTCGTTGATTTCCTCTGTGGTGAGATTTCTCGCACATGGAATTGAGCCTAGGAAATAGTCTGCGTGAGTGGTGCCGTAGAGTGGAATATCCCTGCCGGCCTGTGCCCAGGCAACTGCCTCAGGTGAGTGCGTATGTACAATTCCTCCGATATCCGGATACTTTTTGTAGAGTTCTAAGTGTGTTGCAGTGTCTGACGAAGGCTTGTATTTTCCCTCTATCTTATTTCCTTCAAGATCCATGACTACCATATCATCAGGGGTGAGCACATCATAATCCACTCCACTTGGCTTGATGACAAAATAGCCTGTTTCCCTGTCAATTCCACTGACATTGCCCCATGTATATGTGATAAGCCCTCTTCTTGGGAGCTCCATGTTTGCTTCGTAAACCTGTTTCTTTAATTCTTCAAGCATTTTCTGTTCCTCTCTTATTATTTTTTACTGCTATTACAGCGGGAGTGCCTTTACCATGGCACGCTCTGCCTCAATTGCTGCCTTATATGTATTTATGTACTCATCAAAGCCCTTTACATCGTCAGGATCCGGCTGCATTACTATGCCCTTTTCGCCATTAAATACCTTGTCTGAAAGATATTTTTCCAAAGGCTCTCCATCTGCTTTATTCACCATATATGCTGCAAGCACTGCCATGCCCCACGGGCCGCCCTCTCCGGCAGTCTCCATGACCGCAACCGGTGCATCCATGGCCGCTGCAAGTATGCTCTGGCCCACACCCTTTGTCTTGAACAGACCACCATGACCGTAAAGTGTGTCTACCTTTACTTTTTCCTCTTTAAAGAGAATATCACAGCCGATTTTTAGTGTTGCAAGACTTGCATAGAGATGTGTGCGCATAAAGTTTGCAAGATTCATCCTTGCATCCGGCTTTCTGGCAAACATAGGTCTGCCCTCGTTGAGTCCGATGACAGGCTCTCCCGAGAAAAGGTTAAAGGCTACAAGGCCGCCACCGTCCTTATCGGCTGTAAGTGCATTGTTGTAGAGCTTTCCATATATGTCATTCATATCTATATCCATGCCAAACAGCTCTGAAAATTCCTTGAATAATCCCACCCATGCATTTAAGTCTGACGTACAGTTGTTGCAGTGCACCATAGCTACCGCATCTCCCGATGGTGTGGTGACCATATCAAGCTCCTCATGAACTGCCTTAAGCGCCTTTTCAAGCACCACCATAGCAAATACAGATGTGCCCGCTGATACATTTCCGGTGCGCACTGCAACAGAATTGGTTGCGACCATTCCCGTGCCTGCGTCTCCCTCAGGCGGTGCAAGCAATATACCGCTCTCCAGATTGCCGCTTACATCAAGCCTTTTAGCTCCTTCCTCTGTCAGCGTACCTGCCTTTTCTCCAGCCGTAAGCACCTTTGGCAGAATGTCCCTTATATCCCACGGATATTCTTTTACCTTATCTAATGCTGCAAATTTATCAAGCATTGCCGCATCATAATCCCTGGTCTTCGAATCGATAGGAAACATGCCTGATGCCTCACCGACACCCATGACCTTTTCACCTGTGAGCTGCCAGTGAATATAGCCTGCCAATGTTGTGAAATATGATATCTTTGATACATGCTCTTCTTTATTTAATATAGCCTGATACAGATGCGCTATGCTCCACCTCTGCGGAATATTAAAGCCAAGCACCTCAGTAAGCTCTGCTGCAGCCTCACCTGTGATGGTATTTCTCCATGTCCGAAATGGCACAAGTAGATTATCCTCCTTGTCAAAAGGCAGATAGCCGTGCATCATGCCGGAAATACCGATTGCCGCAAGCTTTTTGATGGTAACTCCATACTTTTCCTTTGCATCCTGCGCCATTTTGCTGTAGCAGTCTGAAATGCCCTCCCAAATCATATCAAGGCTGTATGTCCAAATGCCGTCCACAAGCATGTTTTCCCAATCATGGGCACCTGTGGCTATAGGAGCATGATCCTCCCCGATAAGCACCGCCTTTATTCTGGTAGAACCGAACTCTATTCCGAGCACAGCCCTGCCGCTTTCAATAACACTTTTTACGTCTGACATAATATACCTCCACCTTGTAATGTAAATTTCTGAATAATTACCTTAAATTATTATACTGTAATTGT
>OHRH01001454.1_pt1 | contig 10731 bp, 12 predicted proteins | sample 1578391 | NCBI WGS metagenome assembly OHRH01 (sample SAMEA3879599, study PRJEB24766) | human gut metagenome | biome: human-associated habitat; feature: feces | place: USA | collected 1985/1987 | reverse complement strand
AATGGATTTACTACATTTGCATCAACCACTTTAAATGATTAAAGCATGGAAAGAACCTATATTAATGAATTCCACAAGCAATGGATAGAGAGCACTCTCAAGTCAATAGCCTCTTGGCAGAAGCAGCCAATCTCATTAGAAGAGAAAAAAAAGCAGCAGGAAATGTTGAACCAGCAGAAGGCTATAAGAGAAGGCAAATTGAAGAGCTAAAACTATTTGCTACTCAACATAACTTATGGATTAACATAAGCTCTCTCCCCTTATCTTACCTTAGTAAAGGGGGAGAAAATGAAGTATTCACAGGTCATGAAGATATTGTATTCAAGTTAAACAACTTTGAGTATGCAGGTGAAGACCTTGAGAACTTCTTCATTAGGATAGAAGCTCATAACGTATTCTTTAGCAATGTCACACAATTTGAACAAGTGATCCAAAGAAGAGTGAACGCCTCCGTTAGAAGTCAGCCCCATGAAGTGCATGTTCTTGCCATGCTCTTTTGCGTATGAGAAAGCAGACACGATTTCTTTGTTCTTCAGAATACTGTTGTCGGCACAAGCACGGTTAATCTTCACCAAGTCCTGATATACGATACGTCCGGCACCGATGTTCAGGTGGCCTACTTCAGAGTTACCCATCTGTCCGTCGGGAAGACCTACATTTTCACCACTAGCCTGCAGCTGTGAGTGAGGATAGGTAGCCAGCAGACTGTCCCAGTAAGGAGTCGGAGTATTGAAGATTACATCATCTTTCTGATGGTCGCCACATCCCCAACCATCCAAAATCATTAAAAGCGCTTTCTTTGCCATAATCTATTTTGTTTAAAAGTTAGAATTTCATTCTATGTTTTCCGACAGCAAAAATACAAAATATCCAGCTTGAAAGATTACTTTTCCTGATAATAATCAATAAAAAACGGCTGCTTGAAACAAACAGCCGCAAAACAAATCGGGCATGCAAAACTGCATGCCCGAAAAAGGATATCGAATAATGATTATTCAGCACGTAAAGTGAAACGCTTGAATTCTGTAATAGCCAATTCAGAATCAGCTTCCTTCAATACATCAGCTACAGTCTTCTTCGGTTCCATGATGCTTTCCTGGTTCAACAGACAAACTTCTTTCAAGAATTTGCCCAGACGACCTTTCGCAATGTTCTCAATCATAGCCTGCGGCAGGTTGGCAGCCTTTTCAGCAGCTACAGTTTCTTTGATTTCCTTAGCCTTAGCTACGTCTTCAGCAGAAATCCAGCCCTTTGCCATGTTGCTTTCCATGTGCTCTTCGCTGTCTACGTGAGCCGGGTTGATACCAGCTTTCTTCAAAGCAGCTTCTACAGCCTTCTGAATCTGTTCAGCTTTAGTCTTTTCAATAGCCACGTTGATTTCTTCCTGTTTTACAGCTTCAGGTACACCGGCTTCATCGATAGCAATCGGGTTCATAGCTGCAATCTGCATACAGATTTCGTGAGCGATTTTTTCGTCACAAACCTTGTTGAAAGCTACGATAGTGCAAAGCTGGTTCTTGTTCATGTGGTTGTAAACAGCTGTACAAGCGCCAGATACAAAGTTATAGCCATCCAATTCAGTTTTTTCACCTGTGATACCGCTGCGTTCTACGATTGCGTCAGCAATTGTACCGCTACCCATCGGCAGAGCTTTTACTTCATCCAAAGTCTTGCATTTGTTAGCGATAGCCGCATCCAGGATAGCCTGAGTCAGCGCTACGAAATCAGCATTCTTAGCCACGAAGTCAGTTTCACACTTCAAAGCAATCATTGCCGCATAGTCGCCAGTTGATTTAGCCAGCACGCAACCTTCTGAAGTTTCACGGTCAGAACGTTTTGCAGCAACAGCCTGTCCTTTTTTACGGATAATTTCTACTGCTTTGTCGAAATCGCCTTCAGCTTCTGTCAAAGCATTTTTACAGTCCATCATACCAGCTCCCGTCATTTTACGAAGCTTGGTGATATCAGCCATACTTACAGCCATAATAATATCTTTATTTTGAGTTAATAATATGCATAAAAACAAAGTTGAGAATTGAGAATTGAGAATCGAGAATACAGTCTTCCCAATTTTCAATTTTCAATTCTCAACTTACTTTATATTAAGCTTCTTCTTCGTCCTTGTTCATGAAGGCAGCTGCTTTAGAAGCGTTGATGGCTTCTTCTTCAGCCTTGTCCATGCGAGCCTTAGTAGATTTTTTCTTTGCAGCTTTCGGTGCGTTTTCACCAGCAGCTTCCATATCTACTTTTTCAGCTTTTCTTTCTTCCAAGCCTTCAGCGATAGCGCCACAACAAGCATCCAAGATCACTTCTACAGACTTAGTAGCGTCATCGTTTGCAGGAATCACGAAGTCTACGTTTGAAGGATCTGAATTTGTATCAACGATAGCAAATACAGGGATACCCAGACGGTTAGCTTCACGAACTGCAATGTTTTCTTTCAACACATCGATAACGAACAGTGCTGACGGCAAACGAGTCAAATCAGCGATAGAGCCTAAGTTCTTCTCCAATTTAGCACGCTGACGAGAGATTTGCAGAACTTCTCTCTTAGAAAGGTTTGAATAAGTACCATCGTTGGTCAACTTATCGATAGTAGCCATTTTCTTCACAGCCTTACGGATAGTCGGGAAGTTAGTCAACATACCACCCGGCCAACGCTCGATTACATAAGGCATATTTACAGAAGCAGCTTTCTCAGCTACTACTTGTTTAGCTTGTTTCTTAGTAGCAACAAACAGGACTTTCTTACCTGATTTTGCGATTTGTTTCAGTGCATCAGCAGCTTCATCTACTTTAGCAACTGTTTTATGGAGGTCAATGATATGGATACCATTGCGTTCCATGAAAATATAAGGAGCCATTGAGGGATTCCACTTTCTCTTAAGGTGTCCGAAGTGGCAACCGGCTTCCAATAATGTATCGAAATTAGTTCTAGACATTTTGTTATTCTTTAAATCGTTTACTTTCTTTTTTGTTTATCTCAACCAACCATCGGGTAGTCCGCTACCAAGTAGAGTCCCGCTGGTTTAGATACTAAACGCTTCTTAACCAGTTCCAAGTAAAACCGGATATTAACGTTTACTGAACTGGAATCTACGACGTGCTTTGGGCTGACCCGGTTTCTTACGTTCTACAGAACGAGAATCACGTGTCATGAAGCCTTCTGAACGAAGAGCTGTTTTATCTTCAGGGTTGATTTTAACCAGCGCACGGGCGATAGCCAGACGCAAAGCCTGTGACTGACCTGTAAAACCACCACCGTAAAGATTTACTTTGATATCATATTTTTCAGCAGCCTCCAGCTTGTTCAAAGGCTGTTTTACTACATACTGAAGAATAGTTGATGGAAAGTACTGTGCAAGGTCTCTCTTGTTAATAGTAATCTTTCCTGTACCTTCGCTTACGAACACGCGTGCTACGGCGCGTTTACGTCTGCCTAATGCATTTACTACTTCCATTCTTTATTATTTAAGTGAGTTTATATCAATTGATTTCGGAGTCTGAGCTTCATGTTTATGTTCACTACCAGCGTAAACATACAAATTGCCCAGCAACTGTGCTCCCAGACGATTTTTAGGAAGCATACCCTTTACTACTCTCTTCAACAGTTTTTCTTCACCGTTAGGTTTCTTCATCAACTGGGCAGGAGTCATTTCTCTCTGACCACCGGGATAACCTGTATAGCGCAAGTAAACCTTGTCGTTCCACTTGTTTCCGGTAAATTTCACTTTGTCTGCATTAATGATAATAACATTATCACCGCAGTCAGCATGAGGGGTAAAGTCTGGTTTGTACTTTCCTCTCAACAGTTTCGCAACTTTCGAACCGAGACGGCCTACGACCTGATCGGTTGCATCGACAACAACCCATTCTTTATGAGCTGTTTCTTTGTTTGCAGAAATGGTCTTGTAACTTAAAGTATCCACTCTTAAATTCTTTTTTAAATGTTAACTACTAAAAAACAATTCTTCCCAGCGTTTCTAACCGTTCCCGGACAAAGAACTATTAACACGCTAAGAATTAATTCTTTATAAACTTTTGATAATAATCGGCTTGCAAAGGTACGGCTTTTCTTCGAACTGGCAAACAAATTAAGCATTTTTTTGGTTGATTTTCAGGGAGAGAGCTTACATACGGCAGCAAAAAAGGGAAGATTAATCCATCTCCCCAATTTATTTTTATTTAAAATATTCTTTTAATGTCTCCAGCCCGATTCGGATTCACCAACCGGACAAGCATATCCGGCAGACTGGCGAAGCTTCAAAAGTTCCGTTGCAGATACCCGCACCACTTTTCCATCAGGACGACCATAACACAACGTCCCTTCACGACGAGCTGTTTCTTCTATTAATCGCTGTTCGGCCAGTTCCAAACCATAACGCAATTTCTCGCTCAGTTCCTTATATTCTTCTTCAGTTGACATAACTTCTGATTTTATTAAAGAGTTCATGATTATAAATATGTGGCTCTTCCCGCAAACGAAAAGCATCAGCCACAATAACACGCGGTGTAGAGCTATTGTCTGCCAGCATCCAATAGTCCACACATGACATATAAATATGGAAGAAGTTATCCAATCCCGCACGGTAACGACGACGAATGATAGGCGCCGGCACATCATGCCCTCCATTGGCAACACGTTGCTTTACCCGTTCAATAGCCAATTCAGGTGAGTTCAACCAAAAATAAATCAGACTGACACTATAGCCCTGACTTTGCGCCTGATGAATGAGATTAATATAAGAACGGGTAGAGAGCGTTGTTTCAACAGAAAAGCTGACTCCGGCAGAAAGCAATTCGCCAATGCGCTTAAGCATTAGCCGGCCGGCTTCAATGGCTACACTTGAGGGATTAAAAGGAGAAAGACCTTTTGCGATTTCGTCGGCATTGACAAACTCGCGACAGTCCAATATTTCGGGAAGCACTGTGTAGGATGCCGTCGTTTTTCCGGCCCCATTGCAACCTGCTATTATATAAAGCTTAGACATTAATCTCCTTTTCTATTTTATGTTATTGGTGACAAAGTTAACGATTATTTCTAATCTTTGTTCTTCCAAAGCCATAAAAGTGATGAAGAATAGCACATTTTTTGAAGAATTGTGCAAAATACAATATAAGGCGGACTCTCGCCCGCCTTATATTGTATTTTTCCAACTACTTATTATCTTACCAAATCTTTTGGATAAGCAGCCGGCATCTTCACCCGTTTCCAAGTTTCATAATACCATGAATTGATATCATTGCCGTCCTTATCTGTTTTCACAAAGAACTTCAATACCATTACATCACCACCTTTCATCTCGAACTCCAAGATATTGTCTGAGCCCACCAATTGAGGTAAATGCAGATTCTTCTCTACATGCTCTGTATATGCATTCTCTGCGGTCTGTTTATAGGTACCCGCACCAATAATAATAGCTCCATGGTTAGGAATTACCGTCATATTGGTAAACTTTCCATCATCAGACAAGATTTTGAATGAATTACTCGGCTTTAACTCTCCGGGAGTATTCGGAACGCCGGATACATAAAAACACATCTGCCAAATACCTTTTAAATCAGCAGGGGCAACAGCAGATTTATTTTGTCCCATTACACGAGAAGTACCGATCAGCATAAATGCTATCAGCAGTAAAAATAAAGAATGTCGTTTCATAGTCGTATAATATTTAGTTAACAAATTGCGTAATGTGGATACACAAAATTAGAAATAATTTTCATATATCCACGTTTTTAAATAACTTTTTTACAGGTAAATGCAAAAAAAATCCTGCTCTATGTTATAGGGCAGGATTTCCATCATTATTTATATCTTTTAGAATTCAGCATTGCGCGGAGTACGCGGGAACGGAATCACGTCGCGGATATTGGTCATGCCTGTTACAAACAATAGCAGACGCTCGAATCCGAGTCCGAAACCGGAGTGAGGACATGAACCAAACTTACGCGTATCCAGATACCACCACATATCTTTCATCGGAATGTTCAATTCCTGAATGCGGGTCATCAGTTTATCATAGTCTGCTTCACGTTCGGAACCACCAATGATTTCACCAATCTTCGGGAACAATACATCCATGGCGCGAACGGTCTTTCCATCTTCATTCTGCTTCATATAGAATGCCTTGATTTCTTTCGGATAGTCAGTCAGAATAACCGGACGTTTGAAGTGTTCTTCCACCAAGAAGCGTTCGTGCTCTGACGCCAAGTCTACCCCCCAATAAACCGGGAATTCAAACTTATGCCCTTTCGCTACCGCTTCTTCCAAGATCTTGATACCTTCTGTATAAGGCAAACGAACGAAAGTTTCTTTCAATACGCCCTGCAAACGCTCTATCAAGCCCTTATCGAACATATCATTCAAGAACTTCACATCGTCATAGCAATTATCCAATGCCCACCGAACACAGTATTTAATGAAATCTTCAGCCAAATCCATGTTGTCGATGATATCATTGAAAGCAACTTCCGGCTCAATCATCCAGAACTCTGCCAAGTGACGCGGAGTATTCGAATTTTCAGCACGGAAAGTCGGACCGAAGGTATAAATAGCGCCCAACGCCGTGGCAGCCAGCTCACCTTCCAACTGACCGGAAACAGTCAGACTTGCCTGTTTGCCAAAGAAATCATCATCATAAATAATAGAGCCGTTTTCATCCTTCTTCAAGTCATAGAGATTCTTGGTAGTAACCTGGAACATCTGACCGGCTCCTTCACAGTCTGATGCTGTAATAATAGGAGTATGGAAGTAGAAAAAGCCACGTTCATGAAAAAACTTATGGATAGCAATTGCCATATTGTGACGAATGCGGAACACTGCGCCGAAAGTATTGGTACGCGGACGCAAGTGAGCAATCTCACGAAGGAATTCCATCGTATGACCTTTTTTCTGCAACGGATAAGTGTTATCGCAAGCACCCAGCACCTCTATTTCACGTGCCTGAATCTCGGCAGCCTGACCGGAACCGATAGATTCGGTCAGTTCACCATTCACACTGATACATGCACCTGTAGTGATGAGTTTCAATATTTCTTCATCGAAATTTGACAAATCAACTACTATCTGCACATTATTTATTGTAGAACCGTCATTCAGGGCGATAAAATTTACCTGTTTGCTACCACGGCGGGTACGAACCCAACCTTTTACATTGACCATTGCGCCAAAATCACGACGCTTCAACAGGTCAACTACCTTTGTTCTACTAATTTTTTCCATTGTTTTGTCTCTTAATTATTATTTTACTTGATTATTCGAATGAGCCCATACGAAGCATATTCACTTCCTGTTCTGTCAGGTAACGCCAGTCACCGCGACGAAGCCCTTTCTTGGTTAGACCCGCAAAATATACACGGTCCAGTTTCACAACCTTATAACCCAGTGATTCAAAAATACGGCGCACGATACGGTTCTTTCCGGAGTGGATTTCGATACCTACCTGCGACTTGTCTGTATCCGATGCATAACTGATGGCATCTGCATGAATATCACCGTCATCCAAAGTAATACCGGCTGCAATTTGATCGAGATCTGCCTTAGCTACATTCTTATCACAATATACATGATAAATCTTCTTCTTCAAGTATTTCGGATGAGTCAGTTTTGAAGCCAAATCACCGTCATTGGTCAATAGCAGAACACCGGTAGTGTTACGGTCCAGACGACCTACAGGATAGATACGCTCCTTACAAGCACCCTTCACAAAATCCATCACTGTCTTACGTTCCTGAGGATCATCGGAAGTAGTCACGCAATCTTTCGGTTTGTTCAGCAAAACATAAGCTTTACGTTCAATGCTCACCGGTTCATCGTGGAACTTCACTTCGTCTGTACGCTTGATTTTAGTACCCAATTCTGTTACTATTACACCATTTACGCTTACCACTCCCGCAGTGATGAATTCATCAGCTTCGCGACGAGAACAAACACCTGCATTTGCCAGGAATTTATTCAAACGAATCGGTTCGTTCGGATCAGTCAGTATATCCTTATATTCTATCTGCTTTTTCAAGCTATATTTAGCATTCGGATTATAATCACTGGTACGCGGACGGTAAGGACGGTTGTATCCTCCACCTTGGTTATACCCCCCGGTACGCGGACGATAAGGACGGTCGCCGCCCTCACGGTTATATCCACCTCCTTGATTATAACCTCCTACGCGAGGACGCGGAGAGTAAGGACGCTGTTCACCACCTTCACCGCTATTGAAACGGGGACGCGGAGTATACGGACGCTGTTCACCACTTTCACGATTATAATTGGTACGCGGACGCGGAGAGTAAGGACGCTGCTCACCACCTTCGCGGTTATAGTTGGTACGAGGACGATACTGACGCTGTTCTCCCCCTTCACGATTATAATTAGTACGAGGACGATACTGGCGTTCACCACCTTCTTCACTGTTAGAATTGAAACGGGGACGCTGCGGACGTTCGCCATTATTATAACGATTGTAAGAAGGACGCTCACCATTATTATATGAAGAGCGATAAGGGCGTTCTCCTCCCTCACGGTTATAGTTAGTGCGGGGACGATACTGACGCTGTTCGCCGTCGTTGTTGTATCTGTTGTAATTATTGTCTCTGTTATAAGACTTATAACCACCATCACGGCTGACATTCTGGTTTTCTTCGTTTACAGAACCTTCTTGTCTGTTTTCATTTTCTGTACTCATGATTTCTCTTTAATTAAATTAATGTATAACGCCCTCTCGGGCTCTGTTTCTTTTTTTACTTTAAATAAATAACGTTTTAAATGCCTGTATAGTTGTGCGGCGTAATCTCACGCAGCTCTTTTTTTATTTCTTCACCGACATTTAATGTCTCGATAAATTCTTTGATAGACGATTCGGTAATAGCCTGATTAGTACGTGTTAACGCTTTCAGTGCCTCATACGGGTGCGGATAAGCCTCCCGGCGAAGAATGGTTTGAATAGCTTCTGCCACTACACTCCAGCAGTTATCCAAATCCTCATAAATCTTATGTTCATTCAGCAGCAGCTTACGCAATCCCTTCAATGAACTTTGAATGGCAATGATGATATGTCCGAAAGGTACACCTACATTGCGCAACACTGTAGAATCTGTCAAGTCACGCTGCAAGCGCGAAACCGGCAGTTTAGAAGAAAGGTGCTCCAATATAGCATTGGCCATTCCCAAGTTTCCTTCCGCATTTTCAAAGTCGATAGGGTTCACTTTGTGCGGCATGGCACTCGAACCGACTTCACCCGCCTTGATTTTCTGCTTAAAATATTCCATAGAGATATACTGCCAGAAATCGCGGTTCATGTCAATCATTATGGTATTAATGCGTTTCATGGCATCAAAGATAGCTCCCAGATTGTCATAGTTTGAAATCTGAGTGGTATATTCCTCGCGTTCCAGACCGAGTTTCTCTGCCACAAACTTATTGCCGAATGCTTTCCAGTCATATTGCGGATATGCCACATGATGCGCATTATAATTACCTGTGGCTCCACCAAATTTAGCAGTAATGGGACAAGCCTTCAGCACAGCCAACTGACGGTTAAGGCGATAAACGAACACCATGATTTCCTTGCCCAAACGAGTGGGAGACGCAGGCTGTCCGTGAGTCTTTGCCAACATCGGGATATTCGCCCATTCTTCTGCGTAAGCAGTCAGCTGCGCAATCAGTTCTTCAATCTGCGGATAATATACTTGTTCCAGCGCTTCTTTGACAGACAAAGGCACTGACGTATTATTAATGTCCTGAGAAGTAAGGCCGAAGTGGATAAACTCCTTGTATTCTTCCATTCCGCCCAACTTGTCAAATTGTTCCTTAATGAAATATTCTACAGCTTTAACGTCGTGGTTTGTAACACTCTCTATTTCCTTAATGCGTCCGGCATCGGCTTCCGAGAAGTTTTGGTAGATAGCACGAAGCGATGCAAAACGTGCATGATCAAAGCTTGTCAGCTGCGGTAACGGTAGCTCACATAAAGTGATGAAATATTCTATTTCTACCTGCACATCGGGAGTTGTTATACGCGAATAAGTGGCAACTGTAAACACGTGCCTCAACTTCAATTCATAAGGGAAAAAAGTCATTTTCATCTTCCCTCCCAAACCGAGCTTATTTATATGAATGGTAGAAAGCAACGATTCTCCGGCTAGTGCCTGACGGGCTACTAACCCCGAACTGAAAGCAGCCAAAGCTGCCGTTTTCAAAAAATCTCTCCTGTTCTGCATTCTTTTATTGATAAAAGGGGTTCTTATTTGTGGTATTCATTCCTTTCTCCTTATTTATATAAGGTAAGAAACGGACAGCAAAAAGTAAACGCTTCGTGTTGAATTCATCATAGTTTTGATCCGCAGGATTCATGCTGCTGACGTGCACATCTCCCAATGCGTGGATAAACTGCTTGTTTCCGAGGTAAATGCCGACGTGAGAAATACCTTCTTTACGTTCCGCAGTCGCTTTCCGGCCGAAAAACACTAGATCTCCCCGTTTGACATTAGAGAAGTCAGGAGCAATATCGATATGTTCGCCCACATAGGCCTGTTGAGAGGCATCTCTCGGGATAATAATGTCATGCATAAAAAGTACGGTCCGTACCAGTCCGCTACAATCCACTCCCTTGGAAGAGGTTCCTGCCCATAGATAAGGAATTCCCATCATCGAGTAAGCTGTTTCAATGATACTTTCAACATCTTGTTTCAGTGAAGCTCGCCATTCCGCTTCCGGTTGGGAAATGGATTTCGAAA
>OHRH01001448.1_pt1 | contig 10753 bp, 3 predicted proteins | sample 1578391 | NCBI WGS metagenome assembly OHRH01 (sample SAMEA3879599, study PRJEB24766) | human gut metagenome | biome: human-associated habitat; feature: feces | place: USA | collected 1985/1987 | reverse complement strand
AGTAGCCGAGAGCAGTGGCATCTAGTGTCCCAGTCCTTTCGTAGCTTGCTTCCATATAGTTAAGCAAGGCCTCAACAGCCCGATAGCACACCAATGCAACGTATCCCTTAAGCTGTATGCAGTATTTTGAATTGAGTGCTCCGCCTTTGCGCAAAGCATATCCGGTGGTATAAGCACGTTGCATATCGCCTACGATAATATTAGGTACGGGTTCTATCAAATTGAGGCTCTGTCCGGGCTGGTCATCCCACACGATGTTCGTTTGCCCGGGCTCTTTCAAAAAGAGAGACAAACGACTGTCACGGTTGGTACGGACATCGGCTATCGTCTGGTCGCCCATATAGTAGCCATCACCGTCCGCGTACGTTCCATGTGTATATACGGGAGTACCGTCAGCCATCAGGAAATTCTGTACAAAAGAGCGAGTAATTCCAACGCCCCAATTCCCCATGTTGGCTGCCAAGGCAATATCATTTCCCTTGTTCATTGTATATTGTCTCCACAGCAGCACTTCGGGATAACTGGACAAATCTTCATCGCAGAACATGTTATAGTAGGGATTCTCCGGATCGTCCGCAGCCTGTTGCAGCATTCCGGTGTTGGCGGTCAGCTGCCCTTTGTATTTCTCGGCCACTTCCTTAGAGGCGGCCATTGCCTCATCCAAGAAAAAATTTATCTCGTTATCTATGTTTCCGCTCGGATATTCATAATTGGCATTGTATTCTTTGCTTTTACCTGGCCATCCTTCGCCATTGGGAACAAAAGCTGTCCCTTTGAAATATTTCAGGAATGTCCCTTCATATAGGGCTACACGTGATTTAAGCAGCAGTGCCAAGTCGCGGTTAATCCGGGTGGTGGCAAAGTCTATCCCATCCATCAACGTGGCAGCCTTGTCTAGGTCGGAAAGGATAAAACGAGCCACCTCGTTGCGCGGACTGCGTTTACTTGCCTCGGTGGTAGCCTCCATGTCATCTGTCAGTGCATGTTCAACGATAGGGAAATCTCCGAACTTCTGGTAGCGGTTAAAGTAATCGAGCGCACGAAGAAAGTAGATTTCGCCTATGTAGTGGCGGATAGATTGTAAATTGCCCGAAATCTGGTTCTGCGATCCATCTAAATTTTCACCGAATTTAGGAAGGACATTATCCAAGAAGTAATTCAATTGATAAATATTCTCGAATTTCCAGTTGCTATCGTCCTGCGGTACTTTCCACAGTGTTTTAGTCAAGCGATTAGGAGTATCAGAAGCTATCTGATTGTCCGTATGTTTATCTTCGGCATAAAATCCGTAGCTGTTTTTGCCGGAAGAGGGCAATATGGCAGAATAAAACTTATCGGCCCATGACTGCAACTGGCTAGCATCGGTAAAATATATTTCCGGAGAGATGGACGATTCCGGTTCCCGATCTAGGAAATCCTCACAAGAGATAAAAATGCTGCCACACAAAATAGATGCAGCTGTCAAAAATAGATGTCTTATCTTCATTGTATTCTAAATTTATAAAGTTAAACTTAAGCCAAAAGACCACGTGCGTGACAACGGATAAGCATTTCCTCCATTACCGCCGCTAATGGTTTCCGGATCGAACAACTTGGTCAAACCAGTCCCGGTCCAAACGTTTTCACCAGAAACGAATATGCGCAAACGGTTTATCCCGAACTTATTTGTAAATTTAGCAGGTAGGGTGTAACCAAACTGCAAGTTCTTCAAGCGTATGTAGGAAGCATCCTGCACATAACGACTCTGTACCTTTTGATTCTTTGCTCCGAAGCTGGTTCCATCGGATGAATCGGAGAAAATAGGCCGTGGATAGTACGAATCGAGGTTAGCGGGAAGCTCATGCCCTTCCAGCCCGGCGGGTTCTGCACGAAAATAATCTTCATGCTGTTTGAATCCTCGTGTATGCCAGCGGCTGTATCCGCCGCGTACACCGAACAACATGCCAGTGAAGTTTCCACTACCCCAATAGTCGTGTTTCAAAACGCCTTGGAAGAAAGCCCGGAAATCGAATCCTTTCCAATCGGCATTCAGATCTATTCCAAAGAAGTAGTGCGAATAAGTGTCTCCCAGTATCTTCAAATCGCCATGATCTCCCAAGGTACGTGCTCCCTCGCTGATTTTGCCATCACCGTTCAAGTCTTTATACATGATGTCACCGGCTGCCCATTGCGAGCCCACTGCATCTTGTCCTCCTTTAGGCAGAGAAGCCAGGTGTGCCTGCATTTCTTCATCGCTTTTGGCTATGCCGATGGTTTCATATCCCCAAATAAGTCCATCCTTGTATCCTGGCAGATAGGAGTCGATGGACAATGTCTTGTTGTCCGGATAAGAGTCAATCATCGTGATTTGATCTGACAATGACAAGTTAATGCCATATCCCAAACCATTTTTCAGACGGTCTTTCCAGCCAATTGACACTTCCCAGCCTTTCGTCCGTAAGTCGCTGTTGTTGGAACTGGGAGTTGATATGCCCAATGTTGCAGGCAGTTCGGCAGAAGGGCCTACCATACCTTCTGTGAAACGGACAAAGTAATCAAAAGAACCGGTCAAGCGATTATTGAATAGTCCGTAATCCACGCCAACATCCCATGTACGGACCTTTTCCCAAGTAAGAGCCGTATTTATCAGGCCGCCGACAGATGAAGTATTAGGAGATAATCCATTTTGCAACCAGTCTCCATTCAGTGAACCAATAGAAATTGTTCGATAAGTAGGATACCAATTGTTGATATTCTGGTTTCCCAGTTCACCGTAAGAAAAACGGACTTTCAACAAGTTGGCTATATTCTCTATTGGTTTCCAAAACTCTTCTTGCGCTATGTTCCACCCTAAAGAGAAAGAAGGAGACAATTGCCATCTGGAACCTCGACGAAAGCGAGATGTCCCGTCATAACGCATATTCACTTCCGCCAAATAGCGTCCCTTATAGTCATAGTTGAGACGGCCGAAAAAGCCTACCGTAGCCCATTCATTATGATATCCACTTACTTCCGTGTCTTTCTTGTTTCCTGTACCGTCCAGTCCGGTAGTCAGGTCAAATTGGGGGAGACCATTAACCATCAGACCGTATTTCTTAGTGGATGAGAAATCGTATTTCGTTTCTTCTGACTGAAATCCGAGCATAACCTTCAGGTTGTGCGTGTCATTAAAAGTATGCGAATAAGACGTATAAGCATTGAAATTCAAATAGTTTTCCTTTGTATCTTCCTGGTACAGGCTCGAATTCGCTTTTGTATCATCGACGGAACCATCCGGCAAATGGTTGTATGCGGGCAATGTAGTCTCCTTGACACCGCCGTCCGTAATGCGATAATTGAGTTCGATATTAGTGACCCAATTTTTTATCGGTTCGATAATCAACGTCGCCTGATGGTAGTGCCGATCAGTTTGTACATCGCGTTGCCCGCCTTCCGCGATATTCCTAACCTCTCCGTATGGATACCCGTTCGGATCGTACATAGGCATATTTGGCCAAGTCATACGGCCAAAATAGTCATAAAACTGTGAGTTGAAGGATGTCGGTCGCCAAACATCATTACGCGTAAAACGTGTACTGTAATTGAATTTCAGCCATTTTGTGATATTGGCATTGATTTTAGCAGCCACGTTGTAGCGGCTCAATCCATCTTCACCGTATTCCAGCAAACCACCCTGATCCAAATAATTGAAAGAAGCATAATAAGTCACCTTTTCCGATCCTCCGTTCACGCTTACATTATGCTCCTGAGAGAATACGCTGCTTTTAAACATTTCACTGTATATGTCTACGTTGGCATACGCATTGTACCACGGATAGTTCCATGCATTCGGATTTGCCGGATCAGAATCCATTCCTCCGGTAAGTTTTCCGGCTTGAAAATCCAGCATCTTCTGCATCACCTCGTCCGTAAAAACCTGTCCACTTCCCTTTTGATTTTTGTAAGCTTCATTGAACATCACGGCAAAAGAGTATGAATCCATCGATTCCGGCATATTGATAGGGCTGCCTATACGGAAGCTGTTGTTGTAGTTTACGGAAGTTTTCCCGGCTTTACCACTCTTGGTCGTGACAAGAATCACACCGAACGGTGCACGTGAACCATAAATGGAGGAAGCTGCCGCATCTTTCAAAACAGATATGTTCTCAATATCTTGTGGATTGATGGTGTTCAAGTCCCCTTCCGTGCCGTCAATCAATATCAACGGGCTACCACTTGAATAGCTGCCTACAGTTCCTGTACCACGGACAGAAATACTCATGTTCTTATCCAACTCTCCGGTGCTCGTACTGATTTTCAGACCGGGGACTAGACCTTGTAAGGCCTGAACCGCTGATGTTACCGGACGGGATTCTATTTCTTTGGCTGTGGCAATGCCAACCGAGCCGGTCAGATTGACTTTCTTCTGCGTACCGAAACCCACCACAACCACTTCGTCCAGCATCTCATTGTCTTCTTGCAGTGTAACGTTAATTGCCTTGCCGACAGTGGCCGTCACCTCTTGTGTCTTGTATCCTATGTACGATACGACGAGTACAGTTCCCGGCTGCACCGACAAGGAGAAATTACCATCCATGTCGGTAATCGTACCATTGGAAGAGTTGCCCTTTTCCACAACGCTGGCCCCGATGACGGGTCCCATGGCATCGTTCACTGTGCCTTTCACGGTGATTTTCTGTTGCTGTACAATCTGCACGGCACCGGAATCATTCTCTGCCCACAAGGATAGCGGCTGGCTTGCCACAAGCCCCGTGCAGAGCAATAAGGCTGTCGTCGCCTTACGGGAGAATTTAAAAGTCTCTGTTTTCATTGTTCTGGTATTAAAATTAGATTAATAAATTTGGTTCCTGTTTGAACGCCCCTGGATTGGTCAAAGGTCGTGACTACCTTAGTCAAAGTGCTTGACTACCTTGGTCAAGAATCTGCCCCGAAATATAGCGGAAGCAAAGTGTTATCCTGAATACTCCCTTTTACCTTTAAAAGCCTATGTCTTATCCTATTATATTTTTTGTCTATACGATGAGTGTTTTTTAGTCCATCGGAGAGTCATCAGAATCTCCGTCACTGCCGCCCGGTTTCTCGGTGGAGCCACTGCCTTCAGGTGCTTTACCTATGTAAATGGTATGGGAAGTGCTGCGGGGTGTCTTCAGCAGGTCGCCGCCACCGCCCCTGTACTGCGTAGTCACTGTAAGCGTATATTCGCCATCGTCTCGCACCGCACGCCAGGATTCTTTGCCACCATGCGATCCAGTATGATTTCCCTTGTCGATGCTGTGGGTAGTCTCCAAAGAGAAAATCTTGTCCGCCTTGTCATCGGTAGTCACGGTGTTGTCCACCGGCCATGCTTTCAATACATTTTTTGCCATATTTTCATAGTCTTTTGTTAACGTTGGAAATATTATTTCAAGTTGTGACAAAATTAGTTATAATAAGCACAAGCCGTAATTTGTAATGTTTCTAAAAAGGTTTCATTTCTTTCTAAATAAAAGGGCACAAAAAAGGATTGGGAATCTTTCGCTATCATGAAAGATTCCCAATCCTATCATCTATGTCTGTTACACCATTCTTACAGATTCTTCATCACCTGTAGCCAATATACCAATGCCCAATCTTGGTCGTTGGCATAAGGGTCATAGAAATGCGCTTTTTCTCCATTGACCTTATGCGGATACATGTAGGCGCAGGAAGCCTTCCCGTCTTCAAAAAACAAGCAGAGGTTATTGCGCACAATCTCTTCGGCCAACTTCTGATAAGATGTATCGCCGGTACACAAAGCATAATAATGGTAAACCGATGCAGTAACCGTACTCCAATAGTGAGGAAAAGTATCGCCAAAAAGCTCGTATTTGCCAAACCAATGCCCGTCCCAATGGCGGATAGCTATCTCGTTCAGGTGGAAACTGGGCTGAAAACCGTTGAACGCCTCCACAACGGGAAGTTGCCGCTTGACCTCGTCCAGATATCTCCGCTCCTTGGTTTCCAAATAGACTTGAGCGAGCAGTTGCAGGGCCGGGGCCACGATGCTCTGTTCATAATTCACTTCACTGGCCGGATAGTTCACCCCGTTGGCTATGAATTTGTCACCAATCGTTTTGAAGTCATCCAGCAGTAGCTGGTGTTCGTTCTCCATCTTGGCTTCTTTCAAACATTGCAACCCTAAACATACCGGATAACCGATGCCGTAAAAGCCATGACCGAACTGGCGAAACATGGAACGAAGCGTTTCGTAACCGTCACGGACAAACTGTCTGTTTCCCGTAGCCCGATACATATAGAAATAGAATTCGGCAATCCAGACATAGTTGTATGCCCGGTTCCGGTTCTTTTGATCCACACTGGAATAGGTGACGTATTCGGGTGTCTGCAAACGGGTACGGAGAAATTTTGCATAGCGGAGAAGAGAGGATTTCAAATCATTGTCTTTCTTGTCGGACAAGAGGTATTGCTTGGCCAACAGCACGCCCATACCTACACGCTCGGCACCTTCGTCACGGTCCACCGGGTTACAGTTGGGCGTGTTGTTCGGATAAATGCTGTCGGCCTCGCAGTCATAAACCATATACGCCCCGTCGCGCAAGTCGCGAGGATTGTTCATCTGCTGACGATTGCGGATAAACGATATGCGTTTGTTCACCAAATCTTTTACATTATCTATTACCAGTAAGTCGGCATGGGTTCTCTTTCCGTTGCCATTTATCTTTGCAGTACAGTTTCGGAGCGGAGAATTGCATCGCATAGTAACGTAAGCCATTTCACCTATTTCATATACATATTTATCTGATGAGACAAGCACACCGCCTTTGTCCAACATTTTGTCACGAAAGTCCGCTTTTCCCCCATGCGAGAACAACCGCCATTTCAGGCGATACGACTCTCCCGGATTCAGACGCATGTCCGGCAGGTTCATGGCAAATATACCACGCATGTGCGAACTGCTCGTTTTCCTGCCCCGTCCCCATATCTCATAGCTGTCAATGGCTCCTTCGGTCAGCATCATCCCTACATGGGGGGCTTCAAAACCCATTCGCAACGCATTGACGTATGCACCGCTTCCGCCATTCCATACATGCGCATGGCAACGATTGGTGATGCAGGTTTGAGAATTCGGATAATTATCATTAAATGGAGTGTAAATGCCTATATCGTACAACCAGATCCGCTCTCCGCCCTTGTTCGTAAAAGTGTACTCTTCTATCAAATCACCACCATCCATGCTGCGTTCGGCACGGATAAGTACGTCACCCTCCTTATAGAGAACCTTTTTTCCTTCGTCCTCTACTACAAGAGGGCGCATCCATTCCTTTTTCAGGCTTTCATGTCCTTTTACTTGCGTGAAATAGCCCAATCCCCAACTGTATCTTTCCGTAATCCAAGGGTATTGACTGCCGTCAGTTTTCACTATCCAGTTCATGTGATGCTTGTCGCCTTCAACAGTCAATTCGTCAATGGCACCGGTAAACGGATTGACCGCAAACCGAACGGTATCGGACACATCCAGCTTGTCATGTCCGAACAAACCAACTGAACGGGCATTGATACCCGTTGCAAGCAGGAAGCTGAGAAATACCAGCAATGTTTTTCTTGTCATAAAATATATGTATTAAGAGTTATGTCAAAAGTGACCCTACAAAATTATAGGTTTTACCGTGAACAAGGGGGATGGAAAGTTCTTTTTTGAAGTTAGTATTCTTTCTAAATACTATTCCACGCCTATAAAGGCGTTAAAGAAGATGGAAATCCATCTTTTAGGGTTGTTTTTCTTTCTTTATTCAAATTATTATGCCATATCAATGGCAAATGCTTAATTTTGTATCATTGAAAAATACAGTGCATGAAGAATCTATTGACATATCTTATCATCAGCTTGTCCATACTCCAAAATTTGGCCGGACAAGCAACTTACAACTTTAAGCACATCAGTTCGCAAAACGGCTTGTCCAACGATTTTGTATTGGATATGGCAATTGACCAACAAGGATGTGTTTGGGTTGCAACGGAAGCGGGGTTGAATAAATGGGTCGGCAATGGGAGCAATATTGTATATAAGGAAAGTAATTCCGGACTGGTAAGTAATGAACTTACCTCCCTGTATTATGATCCATCCGAGAATATACTATGGGTTGGCTCCAGACAAGAAGGTATCAGTCTGTTCGACTGCCGGACGCAACAATTCAAAGATTTCACAACAGATGAAGGATTGTCCAGCAATAGTGTAACCGACATTATGCCGGCAGCTGGGGATAAAGGCGTATGGATTGCATATTTAAGTGGGGAAATAGACTTCTATGACAAACAGACAAAGAAAATCATCTCATACAATAGCCGAAACATTCCGGGATTGACCGGAAGAAACCGCTGTTGCAGAGATGACAAGAACGGAGCTTTATACGTAGGTCACATAGGGAATGGAATGACAATAATCAACTTAAAGGAGAAAACTGCAAAAAAATATCTTCATGAACCAGATGATCCTCAAAGTATTCCCGGAGATAATGTACGCTCCATCTTCATAGACCACCTGAAAAATATATGGGTGGGAACCAATGGCGGACTGGCTTTGTTCAATCCGATGACAGAGACATTCACCTGTTTCCGACACGACAACAAAAATGAGCATTCACTGGTAGGAGACAACATTCATTGCATCACAGAGACGAAGGATGAAAATCTTTGGATAGCTTCCGATTTAGGAGGAATCAGCCTACTGGATTTACATAATTTTAGTACTCAAAATGTTGAGAATTTAGAGTTTAAGAATATTACCCATCTTAACAGCAGTCTGTCTTCTCCCAACACACGAATGATACAAGAAGATAAATTTGGCAATGTATGGATTGGCAACTACAGTTCCGGTCTTGATTTTATCAGCCATAACCAATCAAACTTTCATATCATACCTTATTTCTATGAAATAGGTGAAACAAAAATCCGGAAACGAATTTATGGAGTAAAAGCCAATCCGGATGGCACTGTATGGTTGGGAGGAGAAAATGAATTGTCCCTATATGACGGACATCAGATATCCAGACGCGTGAATCTTTCCACATATATGTATCGTTCCTATTCGGTCATTTATACCATAGAAAAAGATAAAAACAATAATCTTTGGCTGGGAATCAACGATGAAGGAGTCATGTGCTACAATCCACAAAAAGACTTTTTCAGCCATGTGGATTTGGATGTGGATAACTTGGATATCCGTGTTTTCTATGAAGATGAGGACGGGACAATGCTGATAGGCAGTGAAATAGGGTTATATACTTATAGTAAAGGGACTATAAACAAGATTGCGATGAATAGCTGGAAAAACTGGCCACCTACAGTTTTTGCCATAATGAAGGACAAGCAACAGAAGACATGGATGGGCACATTAGGTTCCGGTATATACATTCTTGATGCCAATAATAAAGAGCTTATACATCTGCATGAAGATAAGAATTTCTGTTCCAACAACATTAACCAAATATACAAAGACAGGCAAGGAGGATTATGGATTGCAACTTATAAAGGATTAGCCTATGTAAAAGACTCCAACTATCCGGAGCAAATAGAGGTCTATGATGAAAAAAATGGGTTGGCAGACAGTCATATCCGGGCCATTCAACAGGATAAGATGGGGAATATATGGGTCAGTACCTATACCGGCATAGCCTGTTGGAATGCTTATCAGCAAAAATTCCATAATTATGATTATCAGGATGGAGTTCCTATGGGAGGATTTGTAGAGGGCTCGGCAACCATAACACCAGATGGCACTATCTATTTTGGTTCGTTACATGGAGTTTGCTATTTCAATCCGCAAACAATTGAAGCCAACGAAACCGTTTCTTCTATAGAAATCATATCCTGTGAAAGCTTCAATACACAAGAGGGAGGACGAAAATCGGAAACAATGACACCGGACAACGAGGGATTCATTCGTTTACCTTATGACCGGAACACATTTCGCATTTCATTTTCCACAGCAGACTATGCACAGAATGGGCAAGTGGAATATGCTTATATGATGGAAGGAATGGATAACTCTTGGTATAATACAGAAGATGACAATACCATTACTTTCCGCAATGTCACGCCAGGCAAATATACATTCAAGATAAAGGCACGCCTAAAAAACGGAGGATGGAATGAGGACAACATTGTTCCTCTACACATCATCGTCAATCCTCCGTTTTGGAGAGCCTGGTATGCCTATTTGTTTTATACATTGCTGGCATTGATTTTGATATATTTCATTTTCCGCTCATATAAAAAGAGACTTTTACTGCAAAATTCTTTGGACATAGAGAAAAAGTCCTTGGAAATGGAAAAAAAGAATCGGCAAAAGGAACACGAACTGAACAGTGAGCGGCTGCGTTTTTATACAAACATTGCACACGAGCTACGCACACCGCTCACGCTGATTATCGGTCCATTGGAAGATTTAAAGGACAACAGAAGCATGCCTACTCCTTTCCGCACAAAGATACAGACCATCTATCGTAGTGCCGTACAACTGCTCAATCTTATCAACCAGCTAATGGAGTTCCGCAAGACAGAAACTCAAAACCGCCAACTGACAGTAGTCAAAGGAAATCTAAACAACTTGGTTACAGAGATAGGATTGAAATACAAAGAACTGAACAGGAATGAACATGTGACTTTCAACATCGAAGTAGAACCTATGAAAAAGACTGTCTATTTCGATGCTGAAATCATCACCATCATACTCAACAATCTACTGTCCAATGCCATCAAATATACTCGGGCAGGACATATCACACTCTCCATGCAC
>OHRH01001440.1_pt1 | contig 10787 bp, 6 predicted proteins | sample 1578391 | NCBI WGS metagenome assembly OHRH01 (sample SAMEA3879599, study PRJEB24766) | human gut metagenome | biome: human-associated habitat; feature: feces | place: USA | collected 1985/1987 | reverse complement strand
TGCCGCACTCATAGTGGGAGTGGGTTTGCACCACTGTTGATTACTCTCGATTGTCCAAGGGGTGTTTGAACTTATATTAAAAACGATGTTGCTGGGAGAAGTTGCCAAAGCGGTATAAGCCTCCAGTGCATCTATCTGGATGTTGAGGGGTCCTTCCGGCTGTGAGTCGATATCGAACTCCTGACATGCTACGAAACTGAATGTGCACAATGCAAGAATCAGTTGCAATAATGTGTTGTTATATAACTTTTTCATATATCATATTTACTATTAGATTAGACAATAAATTACCATCCTGCATTTTGAGGATTTAAGTTTGTATTTTTGTACAGCTCGCTCTGAGGTATAGGATAGAGATACATGCAGTCTCTCCATGTGCGGCTTTCATAAAGGTTTTTATAAAAACTCAGTGTGCCGTTCTGTTGTTTTTCAATCTTCACTCCGTACAGTTCGCGCTGGGTAGTATCAGCTATTTTCCACCTACGTACATCCCAAAAACGGTGATCTTCGAAGGCAAATTCTACGCGCCATTCATTGTACAGACGTTCCAAGAATTCTTCTTTTCCCATAGAAGTAAGTAGCGGCATGTCGGCATTCTTTCTTACTTCGTTGATAGCCCACAATGCTGAATACACATAAGTCTCATCAGTGTAGTCGACATCATTGAAAGCATTAACCATGGATTCTGCATAGGTGAGCAAGGTTTCCGCATAACGGTAAATTGCCCAATAGTGCTTGTTGGCTGATTCCCTGCCCGGTTCAAAACTGGTACCTTCCTGAATGTACCGGCGTAGAAAATAACCGGTGGGCGAACCTCCTTCTGACACAATACCATCATCGATACCTCCTTTGAACGTTTCTACCGTACTCTCTTTAAATGTCATGCCATTGGCGAGAATTGTGCGATAGAATCGTTTGTCACGGTTTTCATAAGGAGCTTGCGGATTGAAATCGGGGTCATCGCAAACCCAACCGGTATTTTCCAGTGTCACTCTATAACCGTTGGCGGTTTCAAAGGCGTCCACCAGATTTTGTGACGGGAAGTTGCCGTAAGCAATCATGGAAGTGCGTGCCCCGTAAGTGAAACGAAGAGGAAAATTATATCTCTCGAAGTTTGTAGCTTCAGCATTGAGTCTCATCAGTACCACTTCTTTTGATGCGAAGTTGTTGGCACTCTCTTGACCGTCAAGGGAGTAAAGTCCTGTATTCATGATGTCCAATGCAGCTTTGGCGGATTGCTTCCATAATTCGGTATCCATAGAAGGATTATGTAAGCGGCTGGCTGCATATAATAATGCTTTTGATTTCACCGCCATTGCAAAACCTCTGGTTACTCTGCCTATCTCCGCTCCCGGTTCGTTTACATAATCATCCGGTAAGTTGTTAGAAGCCTCGTTACATTCGTTGACAATAAAATTAATCACCTCGGCAAATGGTGTTTTACCAATAGTGTTCGCTTCTTCTTCTGTAAGCACTTCCAATGGCATGGCGATATCACCATAGCGGCGTGCCAGCTCAAAAAAGTAGTGTGCGCGCAGCACTCTGGCCTCGTAAGGGAAGTATTTCAATTGCTTCATCCAATTCTGATATTGTCCGTCGTGTTCATAACGCGAGAAGTCCACTTGTGCAATCTCTGTAAGAAAACTATTGGCGGCACGGATGCCACGATAGAGCGTCCAAGCGTCATCATACGTTTTGATGGGTGACCAATTGCCGTTGTTCGCGTTTTGGATGTTGGCGGCGTAAGCTCCGAACTCACCGTCGTCTGAGGCACAGTCACGCATGGAATAACTCTCTTCGGAAAAGATTCCTTCAGTTGCGAAATACGCATATCCTTGCGGCATATATGAGTATACGTGGGACAGCATATCTTTGCTTGTACCGAAATACTTATACATGTCTTCTTTTGTCTTCAAACCGTTTGTTTCATCAAAATCGAGATAATTGCACGAAGCAAGGCTCAACGAAGACAAAACGGTTAAGATGATGTATTTGGTTCTCATAATGTTCATTTACTTTACATTAAAAATTAAGTTTCACACCCGCCCAATAGCTCCTTGCAGACGGATAAGCGATACCAAGTTGTTCGGGATCGGCAAAATGGATGTTATCTAGCGAGAACAAGTTAGTGCCTTGCACGAATACTTGTAAATCGGCAAAACGGGTCTGAGATTTCGGAAATGTATAAGCTACCAGCAGGTTCCGTAATTTCAGGAACGAACCGTCACGATACCACAATGAACTGGCACGGTAGTTGTTCTGGTTTTCCTGTGTAGTCAGTCTCGGCATAGTAGCTTTGGCTTTGTTCTCCGGTGTCCAGTAAACTTCCTCGTTCAGGAACGTGTTCGAGATGTTTCCGTTGTCCACAAGCGGTCGGTAAAGCGGGCTGTCAAGTAGAGAGACTGTTACACCGGTCATTCCTTGGAAGTCGGCAGAGAGTTCGAATCTTTTATAGGAGAAATTCAGATTGAATCCGAAGTAGAAACGTGGTAGTGAGGAACCGAACATTTTTACCACATCTTTTTCATCAATGCGGTTATCACCGTTTTGGTCTTTATACTTCACGTCACCGGGAGCGATGCCTGAGAATGTTTGCTGCGGGCTGTTGTTGATTTCCTGCTGACTGTTGAAGAATCCTATTGCTTCCAGACCGTACATCTGTCCCACACGGTTGCCTTTGGTGTACAAGTAGTCATACTCTTGATAGGCTTGGTTTACATTGACTACTTCCGAGTTCAAGTACGACATGGTTGCTCCGATACTGTAATGGAAATCACCGGCTTTGTCATTCCAGTTCAAAGAGGCATCAAATCCTCTGTATTTATAGATTCCTTCGTTTACTTGCCCCACCGTGACACCGATGATGCCGGACGTGGAATTGGCGCCGGACACAAGTATATCCGAACGTTTCTCGTAGAAACCTTCCACAGTAGCATTTAACCGGTTGTTGAGAGCGGAAAGATCAAATCCGAAAGTCGCTTTTTGGGATTTCTCCGCTACCAATCCGACTACTGGCAAGTTACCTTCGCTACCTCCTGAAACGCTTCCGGCGTTTTCGCCGAAGTTGTAACCTGCAGCATAACCGTATGACTGGCGCCATAATTCGTGGCTCAAGTTTCCATCCCAACCGGAAAGACCATAGGAGGCACGAATCTTGAAGATATTAATCGGAGTTATTTTCTCCATGAATGCTTCGTTGGATACGATCCAGGCGGCAGATATGGCAGGATAGTTCGCGAATTTGTCTCCATCCGGCAAATATGCCGAACCGGAACGGTTGAATACGGCATTAAGGGTATAACGGTCGTCGTAAGTATAGGTGGCATTCATTAAAACTGACAGATTTTTTTGTGAATTGTTTCTGCCGTTTCTATTTACTGACTGCATGTCGTAAATCAATGCTCCTCCTACCCGGTGTTTGTCAAAGGTACGGCTATAGTCCGCTTTTGCCTGGAAGTTGCTTCTGAACAACAGGTTTTCAAAAGGCTGGCTGTGTCCCAAGGTTTCGGAGTCTGTGCCCCAAATAGTAGGAGTGGTTATCAATGTGCCATCGTCGGAAATACTGGCTCCGCTGTTCATATAACGGTAACTTTTGCTGCTGGTTTCATACATTCCTCCGATGTTATCGAAAGAAATAGCCGCCTCGACTGCCAATCCCTTGGTCAGCATGTCCAGTTTTTGGCGGACGCTCAAGTCGGCGAGCAGGCTTCCGTATACATTACGGATATGTCCGTAATGTTTCAGTAAGGCAATCGGGTTCTTGTCTCCATAGACTGAACTTCCTCCAAAGATGCCGTTTTCATGACGGATGGGGAATGCGGCCGAAGGAATGCCGTAAATGTCATTGAAGATAGCGTTACGCCCGTAACGGGTTCCCCGAAGTTCTTTCAGTTTTCCAGCGATTCCGAGTTTCAGATAAGTACTTTTAGTCACGTTCACGTCCAGATTGGTACGCACAGTTAAGCGTGTATCTGTGGGCGTGGTGTCGTAACGTGTGTCTTCCGTATTTTTCTTCAGCATCGAACGGTCACGATAGTAATCTACTACGGTATAGAAACGGAACTTTTCGCCACCTCCGCTGAAAGCCATTTTTAGGTTATGTGTAAATCCGGTTTTGTTCAACGTTTCTTCCCACCAGTCTACGTTCGGATAGTCGTATGGGTAAATACCTGTACGGAAAGCCTCCAATTCCCGGATATTGTAGCGTGCGGACAGACCGTCTCCACTCAGTGCGGTATTGAGAGTGTTCGCATACGTATAGGCGTCTGCAAAGTCAGGAGAGCGGAACTGGGTGTTAACGCCGAAGTTATAGTCTACCTTTACTTTTAGTCCATTGCTTGTGCCGCGTTTGGTCGTAATCAATATTACACCGTTAGCACCGCGCATACCATAGAGGGCAGCAGCAGCGGCGTCTTTCAGTACGTAGCACGATTCGATCTCCATAGAACTAATATCGGTGATGTCGCGAGGAAAACCGTCGATCAACACTAACGGAGCATGACCGTGTATGGAGAGAGAAGAAACGTTGTCGGCTGACGAGCCTGCGCCTTGATATACGTTCAGACCGGCTACTTTCCCATATAGTGCTTTGCTGATGTCTATATGCGGAGATTTTTCGAATGCAGAAGCATTGACTCCGTTGACAGAATAACTACTGGTCTGGGAAGATACGTTTATACGGTATCCTACGCTCAAGGTGTCAGCCAGCTGCATATCCGATACCGTTGCTGGTGTCTGCGCGTTCAGAACTACCGCACCTCCCAGGAGTAGAGTGGTTAATATATAGTTTGCGTATCAATTTACCAACCCGGATTTTGGGTCATTCCATATCTCTTGTTGATTTCGTCTTGAGGTATCGGAGCCAGATACCATTTGGTATCCCAACTGTCTACCCAATAGCGGTCGCTTAATTCTACTTTCTCAAAAGTGAACGCTGTGGGATTGTGTTGGTCGTTACCTCTGCTCCGCAGTCCGTACAGTTGCTTTCTGAAATCGTTTTCACGACCTCTGCGCACAAGGTCGAACCAACGTACCTCTTCGAATCCCAATTCCAGTGCTCTTTCTCTCAGTACGGCTTCCAGAAACTCATCGTAATTCATGTTCTTGGGAAGTTCGGAGAGACCTACTCTCTTCCGTACATCGTTCACCAACTTGTAGGCTTCATCGTTCGGACGTTTATTCACTTCGTTGAGTACTTCCGCATATCCCAGCATGATTTCCGGCAGACGGGTATGAGGCCACTGTATCGGCCCTTCACGGTCACTGTTCTCTTGTAAGATGAACTTCATGGTCATGAATCCGCTACCGGCTTTGTAGTTGGGATGATTGAGATGGACAGGGGCGACTGTTCCATTGCAATAGGTGTCTCCCGGACAAGCCACATTTTCATACAGGCGCGGGTCACGGGTAGGTTCCATATCACCCACGGTAAAGAAAGGCTGACGGGAAGGAGACTGCCAGTTGAAGTCTTTCGGAAAATCGGTTCCGTCCGCCCAAGAGAACATATCGACATAGTTTAATGTAGGAAGATACCCCCAAGGACGGCTGTCGATATACTCCCAAATAGTGTTGACATCATATCCATGACGGGTAGAGATCAGTATTTCCGTACCGCCACGATTATAGTATGCCCGGCGGTAGGCAAGACGTCTTGCCCGATGAGTATCTTCCTCCGGCTGGATCAGCGAGTATCCGCCTTGTCTTTGCACTTCCGCAAAGAAAGCCTCGCCTGCTGCCTTTGCAGCTTCCCAACGCTGGGCGCTATAGTTGCCGTAGCAGGTATATTCGTCCGCTTGGGGATGCCATTTCTTGTCAGAGTTGAAAGTGGGGCTGGCAGCCCATTGCAGTACTTTGAATTTCAGTGCCATAGCTCCCGCCTTGGTCATACGTCCGTCATCCGCGTCATCCTGTTTCCACTTTAAGTTGGAGTTGATGACCTCGTCGAGCAAAGCTACAATCTTCTCCACGGTTTGGGCGAATGTGATGCGGGGGAAGTTCATCTCCTCGTTGACGTCTACATAGTGGTCTATCCACGTCACGCCGCCTACATAGCGAAGCATCTCGAAGTAACAAAGGGCTATAACGGTTTTCGCTTCAGCGATACGTTGGCTCTTTTCACTTTCCGACATATCGGGCACATCTTTTACATTCTCGATATAGCACCAGGCGTAGCGGATGGCAGTCCAGTCGGCTTTACTTCCATAACGGTAGGCTGCACTTCGGGGAACGTTGGTGGGACTGAGTGCGCCGTTATAATAAAGTTTTAGAGGACCGTCGTTGATGTTGTCTCGAAAACTGTAACATAAGTCAGTGAGAGATTCGAGGATGTTCACACCTAACTTCCAGTCGGAAGTGGTGGGCAGCCCGTAAGGTAATCCGGTATATGCTTTTGTCAGCACCTTTTCGGCATTTATTCTCGAAGAAAACATCTCTTTGGTGGTTGCTCCGGAACTTTCAGGCTGATTGCCCAGAAATTTATCTCCGAAACTGATTTCAGAGCAGGAAGAAGCCATTAGCAGGCATCCTAGTGCCATGAATCCTTTTAATATACTATTCATAAAGTTGTTCTTTTAGAAGTTAAGATTTAAACCAAAGCTGTACACCTTAATCAGCGGATACTCTCCATAGTTGTCAGGGTTACTTTCCGGGTCAAGGTATTTAAGCGGTGAGAAAGTCAGCAGGTTATAACCGCTGAAATTGAATCCGAGTGAAGTAAGTCCCAGTTTCTTCAAGAATTTTTTTCCGGTGAGCGTGTAGCTGAGGCTCAGACTTTTCAGGCGGAGATAAGAAGCATCTGCCAGCCAAAGAGTAGAGGGCTCGGAATTCCAGCTTTCCGAAGTTTCCGATGCACGCGGATAGACAGCACCCAATTGGTTCTCCTCTGTCCAACAACCATCATAAAAGTAGGTTAGCAGACCGCGCTTTCCTGCATTGGTATACGGGATACGGTATTCGATTTCGTACATTCTGTTGACGTTCTTGGAGCCTACCCACTGCATGGAGAGGTCAAAGCCTTTCCAGTTGAAACCCATGTTCATGCCGAATACATATTCCGGGCGGGTGGCAAAGCCGGTCACACATTTGTCATTACCGTCTACGACATGATCACCGTTGAGGTCAGCGTACATAGCATCGCCCGGATATACCTTCACGGAGGGTTGCGGAAGTTCCGGATTTAAAACTAACTCGCCACCGGCACCGGTAGTAAAGTCGCTGTACTGATAAAGACGGACAAAGTTGTACAATCTGCTGTAACGTCCCGTAGAACCGCCGGTATGGTTCATATAAGAGAACTGCTTGGGTACTTCGTCCATATAAAGGATCTTGTTGCGGGCAAAGGAGACGTTGGCATCTACGTAATAACCGAAATTCTTACCTATCCTGTCGCGCCAGCCCAAAGAGATTTCGTAACCGTGATTGTTTACCTTACCTATATTGAGGTTAGGCAGAGAGGTTGCGATAATGTTCGGAGTAGATTCTGGAGAAATAAGAATCCCCGTGCGGTGTTCGATAAAATAGTCGAAAGTTGCAGACAGGCGGCTGTTGAAGAACTTAAGATCGATACCGTAGTTCTGTTTCTCCGCAGTTTCCCAAGTCACTTCCGGATTACCCATACTTGAGATGGCGGCTGCCGATTGGGATATGGGATTATTAATACCGAAACTGTAACTTCCTGAGCCACCCCATACGGCAGGCATGTACATAAAGCGGGAATTTACGCCTTTGTCGTTACCTACACGTCCCCAGGAAGCTCTGAGCTTTAAGTAATCCACTACTTTCTGGTTTTCCATAAATTTCTCGGCAGTGGCTATCCAGCCAGCTGAGAAAGAAGGGAAGATACCGAAACGTGTGCTACCCGGAGCAAAGTTTTCCGAGCCGTTATACCCTACGTTTACATCGAGCAGGTATTTGCTTTGATAGGCATACGTGGCACGTCCCACCAGTCCTACATAGTTGCGCGGCAGATAAGTGTAGCTGTCCGGATAGTAATTGCGTGATTGGTTGTACAGGATGAGTCCGGACACTTTATGATCGCCGAACATACGATCATAGTTGATACGTCCCTCGAGGTACCAGTTTTGTGCTCGTCCGCTACTTTCCGAATAGGTCAGCGGAGTATCGCTGCCGGAAGGTACGAAAATATGTGTCTTGTCGTAATCGGGATCGGTCTGGGGCATATTCCCGTTCGAGTCGAAATATGATTGGTAGTATACTGTTTGTGATTCTATGGCTCCTCCGGCACGTTCCTTATATAACTTGAATTGATTGTCGTAGGCTCCTTTGACGGAAACGCTCAGTCCCGGAGTGACGAAATCTAATTTCTGTGTGATGTCCAAGTCCATATTCAACGTCGTGTCATACGTTTGGTTGTATCCTTTTCCGTAGAATACGAACATACCATCGCGCATTACTTCTCCTAAGGGTACCAGGTCATCGGGAACCAATGTACGTACTCCATTGATAAACCCCGGTCCGGCAAAAGGATGTGACCATATTTGCGCTATCACCCAAGCATTCGGGTCGTTACCTGTACCCGACTGAACGTCGCGTGGTTCTTGTATCTTGCCTAGCACACCGCCTACACCCAATTTCATGGTAGTGGTCTTGGTCAGGTTCGCGTCGATATTGGCACGATAGTTATAGCGGTTGTAGCGGTAGTTGTTGTCATACAACTGTCCGGGAAGTTCTTTCAGTAGTCCGTTCTGATACGTATAACCTACCGATACGAAATACTGTACATTGTCGTTACCACCGGAAATGTTGACGTTGTTCTGGCTTTGGAGGTAGAGATTATGGAAGATATACTTCTTCCAATCCATGTTAGGGTACATGATAGGGTCGGAGCCTGTACGATAAGCCTCTATCTGTTCCGGAGTAAAGTAAAGTTTGGGATTGGTGACATGATCCATTTCCTGCTTCATGTTCCAGAACCGTGCAAATTCGTAACTGCCTGTCTGCTCTACCAGTGAAATGGGTTGCTGCAATCCTAGCTTGGTACTGGCGGATATTTGTGTCTTTCCCGATTTACCTCTACGGGTAGTAATCAGTATGACACCATTCGCGCCTCTTACTCCGAACACTGCGGTAGAAGAGGCATCTTTCAACACGGAGATAGTTTCTACCTCATTCGGGTCAATCTGTGAAAAGGCACGTTCGACACCATCTACCAGAATTAAGGGCTTGGACTGTGAATCATTCAATGAACCGACACCACGTACGTAAATGGCGGCGGCATCCTTACCCGGTTGTCCGGTAGTCTGTACTGAAGATACCCCCGGCAATGCACCGGCAAGGATGTTCGTGATACTTGTTGCCGGTGATTTTATCAACTCCTTGTTGTCAATAGAGGAGACGGCACTCGTAAGCATTCTCCTGTCCTGATTACCGTAGGCGATAGCTACCACTTCTACTTCACCAAGGTTCTGCGAGTCTTCTTTCAAGGTGACTGTGATAAATTTCCTGTCTCCCACTACTATTTCTTGGGTTACATACCCGATAAAGGAGATACTCAACACCGACTTTCTGTTTGGAACGACGATTGTAAAGTTGCCGTCGAAATCTGTAATAGCTCCTATGCTTGTACCTTTTACAGTTACATTAGCACCGGGAACACCTTCTTTGAGTGTTTCATCCGTTACTTTACCTTTGATAGTAATACCTTCAGGGGGTAAGGCATACATCATTGGTATGAACAAAAGAAACATAATAAGAAAACGGAATCTTAAATTACGCGCGTTTCTCATACTGTTTAATTTAATTAGGTTAATAATGAAAGATTAATAATATGTTAAGTTAATAATCTGCTTCATTTGAAGTAAGGTCAACAATTAATGGATTTGTTGGCTTTTAACAATACTGCAAAGTTAGATGAGGTGTGGAAAACAGATGTGCAATATTCTCCAAATAAGGTGCACAAAATGCTATAAAACACTTTGTGATAGTACAGGAAGCCACTTTTGAAGTTGTGGGTAAATATGTTTACATTCACTAGGAAAACCTATCGGATAAAATAAAATGTTGGTTAGTATAGATTAATGTCTGTATATTCTACGTACATTTGTCTCGTTAGTATTTTAGTTTTCGTTTAACAATTGTTGAACGAAAACTGACTAGCCAATGAAGTAAATAGTATATGAGGATGAAAAGAATAATCTTCCCCAATGAAAAACAAATGAGTAATGAGTGTTAATTATGACCTTTACGAAACACCTAATCCTGACAAGGAAGGGGAAGTGTTGCCTTTACATGCACGTGTGGTATTGAAGGGTAGTTATACTGCCGAAGAAATTGCAGATCAAGTTGTAGCATTTCAGCGTATGCCTCATGCGCAAGTGGTGGGTATCATAGAAGCTATCTCGAAAGAATTACGGCATTTGCTTTTGAAAGGATTTTCCGTTGAATTGGGTGATATTGGCTATTTTACTCTTTCTTTGAGTGTGGACAAAGAAGTGACTAAGCCAAAAGACTTACGTTCACCATCAGTATCTCTTAAAGACATTAATTTGAGAATAAACCGTCAGTTTAAGAAGGATATTGAGACTGAATTGGTATTACAACGTTATCATTCGCCTTTTCGTGTGAAGAATCCATTAGCAGAAGAAAAGTGCTTGCAGCGATTAAATAAATTCTTAGAAAAGAATCCATGTATTAATCGGCAGGATTATGCCTTACTTGTTGGAAAGACAAAAACACAGGCATTGAAAGATATAAATACTTTTATTGGGCAAGGCATTTTGAGAAAGTATGGGACAGGACGTTCGGTAGTATATATAAAGGCTGAATAAAAT
>OHRH01001435.1_pt1 | contig 10813 bp, 9 predicted proteins | sample 1578391 | NCBI WGS metagenome assembly OHRH01 (sample SAMEA3879599, study PRJEB24766) | human gut metagenome | biome: human-associated habitat; feature: feces | place: USA | collected 1985/1987 | reverse complement strand
TTATTACTCACCACTTGCAGAAGTGGGAGTCTTCTCGACTGAGATAAAAAACTTTTGACTTCAATGGATGCCTGCGAATTGCTCCATTACAAAGTAACTCTCACAATCCTGTAAATTTTTCCTGTTTTTCAGAAAAAAACTAGCCGTTTGGATAGTGTACAAAACACGGAAAAATTGCTATACTTTTTCTTGGGAAGAGGAACTTATAAACATAAAACGTAGTAAAACAACAGAGAAAGCGGGGTGTTGCATTGGCAGAAAACAGCATGTGGGAAGAGATGATGCAAGGGGAGAAAATCTGCTATGTAAAACCCCGCCGTGCAATCAGGCGGCTGAAAGCGGCAGATGAAGAGAATATAACAGCGTATATTTATGGGGTCAGCGGTTGCGGCAAAACGGAACTGGTCATGCGATATCTGAAGAACCGGAAATATACGCTGTTTAACGCTGGTTTGGTAACAGTGGAGGAACTGCGTGAGATCAAGGTTTCCAAGCAGCGGAAAACCGTGGTGATCAACAGTCTGCACGATATGGCGATGCAGAATGATACTGAGGAGATCCGGGAAGCGATCATCGAACTTGTGGAGCGTGAGGATGTGTGGCTGATTTTGAGCGGACGCTGTGCGGTACCGCCGTGGCTGACTGCTGTGCGGTATCGTGAAGTCTTCTATGTGATCGGTGAGCAGGAGCTGCTGTTTGATGAAGATCAGGCAGATCAGTATATTGCCATGACCGGGATGATCTTCAGTGAAGAACAGCGGGCAAAAGAAAAAGCATACTGCGTTGGTATGCCGATCGGCTGGAGCATCACAAATAGTGTCTATTGGCAGATGCGTATGGGGCAGGATGAAAAGGATGTCACGAAACCGTTTTCAGATGAAGAATACCGGACGATGGTGGGAGAGGCACTGAGCCAGATGTGGGATTATCTGGAATATCATGTCTATGACCGCTGGGAAATATCAATACAGGAATTTCTGATGGAAGTTGCAATTGTGGAAGATTTTACCGTATATATGGCGGAGATGATCACCGGACGCAATGATGTAGAATCGCTTCTTGAAAGGATTCAGTGGATCGGTAATTTCATGGATATTGTCCGAAACGGAAGTGAAACGGTCTACAAACTCAGAAATCAAATGCGGATCAGCATGATCCGGAGGCTGAGGCGAAAATACACAAAAGAGCAGATCCGTAAGCTTTACGAAAATGCAGGACTTTATTACCAGATCAGTAAGCAGCCGTTAAAGGCTCTTTCCATGTATCAACAGGTGAATGACACGGAAAGAATCGCCTCGGTGCTGATCGATAATGTTCGGATAGCACCAAACAATGCTTATTATTATGAACTGAAACCGTATTATCTTAAACTGCCGGAAGAAAAAATATGTAAAAGCCCGGAACTGATGTGTGGCATGAGTATGCTGCAGTCGTTGCTTTTAAATACCGAAGAGAGCGAACGCTGGTACCGGGAGCTTCAAAAATATGCAAAAGAACATACCGGAAGTGAACGGCGTTCAGCGAAAGGAAAGATCCTGTATCTGGATATCGGACTTCCGCACCGTGGCAGTGACCATATGGTAGAAATCCTGAAAAATGCATATTTGCTTCTTTTGGATAAAGAAGTGAAAATGCAGGAGTTTTCCGTTACCAGCAATCAGGCATCTCAGATGAACGGCGGCAAGGATTTCTGTGAGTGGAGCAAGCGTGACCGCGAGCTTGCAGGAAGCATTGGCAAGATTGTGGAATTTGCCCGAATTCGGTTGCCGTAGCCCGCTACGGCGCCCTCATCCGGACAAAATCTCCCACAAATTGTGACGTACATCTTGCAGAAAGCTTTTTTGAAAAGGGCGGAGATAATTATGAAGTTGCGATGCTTGCAAATAAGGGAAGAATGCAGGCGGAGGCAGGAGGCAAGATCGAGCAGTGTTTTGTCGGAGACGGCATGCTTGCCTGGCTTCATATTATTACCGGAAAAGTAAAAGAAGCGGAGGAGCTTCTGACCAGATTCAAGGGTAAAGCACAGCAGGAAAATGCAGAAAGAATTCTGCCGAATATCGATACCTTTCTCGTTCGCTGTGCATTATATGATGCGGACAAAGCAGCGATTGCAAAATGGCTTGCCCAGGCACCGGATGAAGAACTGATATTCTCTATTTATGATCGTTTTCATTATATTACGAAAGTGCGTGTGTATCTGCAGAATGGCAGAAACGAGCAGGCTTATCATCTGCTTTTGAAATGTGCCTATTATGCAAAAGTGATGCAGCGTACCTACATTGATATAGAAGTGAAACTGCTTCTTGCGATCACGCAGTACCGCATGGGTGAGAAAAAATGGGATGAAACACTTGGCGAGGCACTGACAAAAGCAGAAGAATATCATTTTGTACGGATCATCACAAGAGAAGGTGCGGCTATCCGGCCTCTGCTTCAGGCAACATCCTGGAAGCCGTCGGAAGTAGAAAAAGATCTGGCACAGACCAGAAAGAACAAACAGTTCTGGGCAAAGGTTCAGGACGAGACAGAAAAAATGGCACGATTCTATCCGGCGTATTTAAAAGTGGGTGTGGAAGAAGTCACATTGAGTGATACAATGCTTCGAATCCTGAAACTGCAGGCAGATGGAATGTCAAAAGAAAAAATTGCGGCAGAGCTGAATATGACAACCGCTAATGTAAAATATCATACACAGCAGATCTACAAAAGACTCGGTGTTTCCAATAAGGCAGGAGCCGTGATGGAAGCGGGCAAACGAGGACTGATCTGAAAATGCAAAGAAAAGAAACCACAGCACTTGCTGACTGAATCGGTCGGTGGTGCGTGGTTTTTTTTTATCTCAGTCGGAGAAGACTCCCACTTCTATAAATGGCGAGCAACAAATTTGACCCTGACATCATGGCAAATTTTGAATGCAAATTGAACGAATATGAATGAAAATGAACGTTTGTGAAAACTATACAAAAACAGAAAGGGAAATTTGTGAATTAATATGATTGAAATTGAACGAATATGATTGTATAATACAATCATGAAACAGAGAGGCACACCAAAGTGCAAAAGAAAGAGGTAAGGCATATGATTTATACGGTAACATTTAATCCTTGTCTGGATTATATCGTAGGTGTGGAAGATTTTCAACTGGGAATGACAAACCGCACCTGTTCAGAGCAGATGTTTGCCGGTGGAAAGGGGATCAACGTCTCTATCGTTCTGAAAAATCTCGGCATTGAGAGTACGGCACTTGGATTTATCGCCGGTTTCACCGGAGAGGAGATCCGCAGAAAAGTCGAGAAGATGGGCATTACATCCGAATTTATCCAGCTTGAGAATGGATTTTCCCGGATCAACATCAAACTCAAATCCATCGATGGAACGGAGATCAACGGCACAGGACCTTCGATCGGAAGTGAAGAACTTGAAAGATTGCTTAAGAAACTGGATACACTGAAAAAGGGAGATGTGCTGATCCTTGCAGGCAGCATCCCGGCAAGTCTTCCGGATTCTATTTACAGTGACATTATGGAACGTCTGGAAGAAAAAGAGGTCATGATCGTGGTGGATGCGACAAAAGACCTTCTGGTCAATGTACTGAAATATCATCCGTTCCTCATCAAACCAAACAATCATGAACTGGGCGATATCTTTGGAGTGGAGATCAGAGAGCGTGACCAGGTAGCACCATATGCGAAGAAGTTACAGGAGATGGGAGCAAGAAATGTTCTGGTTTCCATGGCAGGCAAAGGTGCAGTGCTTCTTGCTGAGGATGGCAGCGTATATGAAAGCCCGGCACCGAAAGGTAAACTGATCAATGCGGTTGGAGCCGGAGATTCCATGGTGGCTGGTTTTACTGCAGGTTATATGCAGAAAGGCAGCTATGAACATGCATTCAAAATGGGCGTTTCCACCGGAAGTGCCAGTGCATTTTCTGAGAATTTTGCCACAAAAGAAGAAGTAGAAGCGATTTATAAAACATTGTAAAGATGCCAGGGTCAAAATCCTGAAACTATGATGTCGAAGTGAGGAACAATTCGTATGGCATTTTTGAATTAGCTTCTTGTAGAAAATCTATCACAAAAAAGAAATGTAAGAAAGGAGAACTTATGAGGATCACAGAACTGCTGGATAAGCGAAGCATCAGGATCGACGGTGCTCCAAAATCCAAGAACGAAGCTCTCGACCAGATGGTCGAACTGATGGCAAAGAGTGGAAAAATCAATGACCTGGAAGCTTATCGCCAGGAAGTATACCGCCGTGAAGAGGAAGGAACGACAGGTGTCGGAGAGGGGATTGCGATCCCTCACGGAAAAGGTGCATTTGTAGATAAGCCGGGACTGGCAGCGATGGTTGTAAAGGACGGTGTAGATTACGATTCTCTTGATGGAGAGCCGGTACATCTGATCTTTCTGATTGCAGCACCGAATACCAAAGACAACGTACATCTGGACGTACTGAGCAAACTTTCCGTACTTCTGATGGATGAGGATTTTTCCAGAGCACTGCAGAATGCAAAAAGCCCGGAAGAATTTATGAAGATCGTCGATGAAGCAGATCAGGAAGCACCGGATCTGGATGAAAAACTGAAAGCAGACGAAGCGACCTCGGAAGATCAGTTCCGTATTCTGGCTGTCACAGCATGCCCGACCGGTATCGCACATACTTACATGGCAGCGGAAGGTCTGGAAAAGGCTGCAAAAGCGAAAGGATGTTTCATTAAAGTAGAGACAAGAGGTTCTGGCGGAGCGAAAAATGTGCTGACTGCGGAAGAGATCAAAAATGCAGACTGCATCATCGTGGCAGCAGACACAAAAGTTCCGATGGATCGATTCAATGGTAAAAAGCTGATCGAAGTTCAGGTTTCTGACGGTATCAGCAAAGCGGATAAACTGATAGAGCAGGCAATGTCCGGAAATGTACCGGTTTATACTGCATCGGAAAATGCAGAAGTTTCCGAGAAAAAAGCAGGAGGCTCCAAAGGCCATCAGATTTATATGCAGTTGATGAATGGTGTTTCACACATGCTGCCATTCGTCGTAGGCGGCGGTATTTTGATCGCTCTTGCATTCCTGATCGATGGACTTTGTGTAGATATGACATCATTGACAGCAGAAGCACGACAGAGTTTCGGTTCGATCACACCGGTGGCGGCAACACTGAAATCCATAGGAAATCTTGCATTTGGATTTATGCTTCCGGTTCTGGCAGGATTTATTGCTATGAGCATTGCAGACAGACCTGGTCTGGCAGTCGGATTTGTGGGTGGTGCAATTGCAGCAAACGGCAAGTCTGGTTTCCTCGGTGCATTAGTAGCAGGTTTTCTGGCAGGCTATCTTATCCTTCTCTTAAAAAAATTGTTCGAAAAACTTCCGGAAGCACTGGAAAAAATTGCTCCAGTCCTTCTCTATCCGGTATTCGGCATTCTGATCGTGGGACTTGTTATGACGTTTGTCGTAGAGCCTCCAATCGGAGCATTGAACACGGCACTGAACACAGCTCTTACAAACATGAGTGGTTCCAGTAAGGTTCTTCTTGGCATCATCGTAGCAGGTATGATGGCAGTTGACATGGGTGGTCCGTTCAACAAAGCGGCCTATGTATTTGGAACGGCATCCATTGCAGCAGGAAATTACGGAATCATGGCAGCAGTTATGATCGGCGGTATGGTTCCTCCGTGTGCGATCGCTCTGGCATCTCTTCTGTTTAAAGATAAATTTACAAAAACAGAAAGAGAATCCGCTCCGACAAACTTTATCATGGGACTTGCATTTATCACAGAAGGTGCGATTCCGTTTGCAGCATCCGATCCGCTGCATGTCATCCCGGCATGCGTGATAGGTTCCGGACTTGCAGGAGCACTTTCCATGGCATTCAACTGTACGCTGATGGCACCGCACGGTGGAGTCTTCGTGTTCCCTGTAGTCGGCAATCCGCTGATGTACCTGGCTGCACTGGCAGCAGGAACCGTAGTCGGAGCATTAATGCTCGGTGTGCTTAAGAAAAAAATAGCCGAGTAAACCAAAACTTCATCATAAAACTTTTCCTCAGAAAAACCGCAGTGACTTTAAAGTTGTAAAGCACTGCGGTTTTGCTTTACTTTCTTATCTGCTATGAGCTATAATAAAAGGCGTCAAGGGATGTAACTATATGATTTTTTTGCAGCATGAAAAGGGGTGGGATAATATGCTTACTAAAACACGACAGAAAGAGATCTTGAAACTTCTGGAAAACAGAGGCAGCGTGACACTTCAGGAGTTAAAAGATCATTTAAATACTTCAGAATCTACGATCCGTCGAGATCTGAATACGTTGGATGCACAGGGGAAACTGGTCAAGGTTTTCGGTGGGGCAGTTGCAGCTGACAACATGAGCATACGCGATGAGCAGGTGTCACGAAGAGAAGAAAAGAATTTAGAAGAAAAAAGACTGATTGCACGTTATGCGGCATCGCTGATACAGGATGATGATTTCGTGTATCTCGATGCCGGAACGACAACCGGATGTATGCTCGATTATATTTCCGATGCGACAACGGCCGTTTTTGTGACGAATGCACCATCGCATGCACAGAAACTGGCACGCAAAGGCATGGAAGTCATTCTGATCGGCGGCAGACTCAAACAGTCCACGGAAGCAGTAGTTGGAGAAGAGGCATGCAGACAGATCGAGAAATTTAATTTCAGTCTTGGTTTCCTGGGCAGCAACGGCGTTTCCGAACGCTCCGGATTTTCGACACCGGATCAGGACGAAGCGATGGTCAAAAAAAGAGCAATCGAACGCATCCACCGGTGCTTTGTTCTCTGTGATCACACGAAATTTTACAAAGTCAGCCCGATAAGCTTTGCAAAATTAGAAGATGCCGTCGTACTGACAGATTCTGCACCGCAGGGCAATTTTCAGGAGATGCCGAACATCGTGGAAATTTCCGAAGATGAATAGATAGAAATACCAAAAACGGCAAAACTGTAAAAAGTGAAAAGGATGCCGGGAGTGCCTTGAAACAGAGCAATCAGCAGGCATCAAATAAAAGATGGAAAATAAAGGAGGAAGAAAACATGGGATGGTTGATATTGATCGTACTTCTTTTGATCGTGTTGATACTTTTGCTTTCCTGCGTGAAGATTGTGCCGCAGGCAACCGCAATGGTTGTGGAACGTCTTGGCGGATATCGTGCGACCTGGTCGGTCGGACTTCATGTGAAAGCACCGTTTATTGACCGTGTTGCAAAGAAGGTCATTTTAAAAGAGCAGGTGGTAGATTTTGCACCGCAGCCGGTTATCACAAAGGATAACGTAACAATGCGGATCGATACGGTTGTATTTTTCCAGATCACAGATCCGAAGCTGTTTGCATACGGCGTGGAGAATCCGATCATGGCAATCGAAAATCTGACTGCAACGACACTGCGAAATATCATCGGTGATCTGGAGCTGGATCAGACTCTGACATCCAGAGAGACGATCAACACGAAAATGCGTGCGTCGCTTGATATTGCCACGGATCCATGGGGCATTAAAGTAAACCGTGTGGAGCTGAAAAACATCATTCCGCCGGCTGCAATCCAGGATGCGATGGAGAAGCAGATGAAAGCAGAGCGTGAGCGAAGAGAAGCGATCCTGCGTGCAGAAGGTGAGAAAAAATCTACCGTGCTTGTGGCAGAAGGCAAAAAGGAATCTGCAATCCTGGATGCAGAGGCAGAAAAAACCGCAGCAATCCTGCGAGCAGAAGCACAGAAGGAAAAGATGATCCGCGAAGCCGAAGGTCAGGCAGAAGCGATCCTGAAGGTTCAGAAAGCAAATGCGGACGGTCTGCGTTTCTTAAAAGATGCAGGAGCAGATGAAACCGTTCTGGCACTGAAGAGCTTTGAAGCACTGACAAAAGTGGCAGACGGCAAAGCAACCAAGATCATCATACCATCGGAACTACAGAATGTTGCCGGCACATTGACAGCACTTGCAGAGACTGTAAAAACCGAGAAAAAAGAAACAGCAGATCCGGTTTAAAAGAAAGTATAGGTCATTTTTGAATTTATGAAAAATGAAATGGTTTGAAAACAAATATGGAGGATAAAAAAATGGATTTAAAAGGACGCAATTTTCTGACTTTAAAAGATTTCACGGCAGAGGAAATCATTTATCTGGTCGATCTGGCAGCAGAACTGAAAGAAAAAAAGAAAAAAGGAATCCCGGTTGACACCTTAAGAGGAAAAAATGTGGCTCTGATCTTCGAAAAGACCAGCACGAGAACACGCTGTGCATTTGAAGTGGCAGCACATGACCTTGGCATGGGAACGACTTATCTGGATCCTTCAGGTTCTCAGATCGGCAAAAAAGAGAGCATCCGCGACACCGCACGCGTACTGGGCAGAATGTTTGAAGGTATCGAGTATCGTGGATTTGGACAGGAAATTGTGGAAGAACTGGCAAGATATGCAGGGGTTCCGGTATGGAACGGCCTGACGAACGAATACCACCCGACACAGATGCTTGCTGATATGCTGACGATCCGTGAACACCTCGGACATCTGAAAGGTGTGAAACTGGTATACATGGGCGATGCACGTTACAACATGGGTAATTCTCTGATGATCGCATGTGCAAAGCTCGGTATGCATTTCGTAGCATGTGCACCGGAAAAATATTTTCCGAACGCAGCACTGGTTGAGGAATGCCAGGACTATGCAAAAGAGAGCGGCGGAAGCATCACACTGACCGAAGATGTCAAGGTCGGAACCAAAGATGCAGACGTTATCTACACCGATGTATGGGTTTCCATGGGTGAGCCGGATGAAGTCTGGGAAGAGCGTATCCGCGAATTAACTCCATATAAAGTAACAAAAGAAGTGATGGAAAACGCAGGAGAGAAAGCTATTTTCCTGCATTGCCTGCCGGCATTTCATGACTGGGAGACAAAGATCGGAAAAGAAATGGGCGAACGTTTCAACCTCAAAGAAATGGAAGTTACCGATGAAGTATTTGAGTCTGAACAGTCCAAGGTCTTTGAGGAGGCAGAAAACCGTATGCACACGATCAAAGCTGTTATGGTAGCGACTTTAGGAGAATATTAGGAGATAGGATATTCAATGAAAAGTAAGATTCTCAAGGAATTAAAGAATGCAGATGATTATATATCAGGACAGCAGCTTTGTGAGCGGTTGGGAGTTTCAAGGACTGCTGTCTGGAAGCATATCAAAGCATTAAGAGCAGAAGGTTACGAGATTGATTCTGTGACAAATAAAGGCTATAAACTTATGATGGAACCAGATCTTTTGATAAAAGAAGAAGTAGCATCCTGCCTTCATACCAAATGGCTTGGAAAAGATCTTCATTGTTATGAGACAATGGATTCTACAAATCTTGAGATCCGCCGTCTGGCAGAGGCAGGTGCCGGTCACGGAACCGTTGCGATCACAGAAGAACAGACGATGGGAAAAGGAAGAAGAGGACGAAGCTGGTTGGCAGAAGCTGGAGCAGGGATCGCGATGAGCTTTCTTCTAAAACCTCAGATTGAAGCTCAGAATTCTTCTATGCTTACGTTAGTTACTGCATTAGCGGTAAATGAAGCAATCTGTGAGACAACAGGAATTCGGGCAAAGATCAAATGGCCAAACGATATCATTGTGAATGGAAAGAAGATCTGTGGAATCCTAACAGAGATGAGCCTTCAGATGGATGAGATCAATTACATTGTAGTGGGACTTGGTATCAATGTAAATATTGATCATTTTCCAGAAGATTTAAGTGATAAGGCAACTTCACTCCAGATCGAGGGAGGAAGAAAGATCAAGAGAGCTCCATTGGCAGCGAAAGTGTTAGAATGTTTTGAGAAATATTACGATATGTTTTTGAAGACAGAAGATCTTAGCATGTTGCAAGATGAATACAATAAACTTCTGGTACATACAGACCAGAAGATCAAGGTTGTCAGAGGTTCCAAAGAAGAGATATTCTTATCAAGAGGCATCAATCATCGTGGAGAATTACTGGTAGAGGATGAAGATGGAAAGGTATCAGAAGTTTCATCCGGAGAGGTATCAGTAAGAGGTATCTTGGGATACGTATAAGAGATTCCGAGAATATATACAAGAAACAAGGAGAAATACAAAAACATGTATCAGGATAAAGTTACATTATGCGGTTCCAATGCATATGAGAAGAAATATTACTTAAACCCTGATTTTTCTGGATTACCAGAACAGATCAAACAGGAACTGCAGATTGCATGTGTACTATTTACAGCAGAAGTCGGCGGAGTCTTGACATTAGAGTTCGATGAAGAAGGCAAATTAAATTTTGTTACTCATGTGGAAGATAATGATTTCTTTTACGATGAGATCGGAAGTGAACTGATGATCAAGAAACTAAGACAGGAAAAACAGGATTTCTGGGAGTCCTTGGAACTATATTATAAAATATTCCTTTTGGGAGAAGATGAGGTATAAATTATGTTATTAGCACTCGATGTTGGGAATACCAATATAACGATCGGCGTATTCAAAAGAAAAGAGATTATAGAGGTATTTCGAATTACAACAAAGTTACCAAGAACATCCGATGAATTTGGAATTCTGATTTCAAGCCTATTAAAGGAAAAAGGATTGGATGAAGGTGAAGTGAAGGCAGCGATCATAGGATCCGTTGTGCCAAATATCATGCATTCACTGAGTAGTGGTTTGATCAAATATTTTGATGTAAAACCGATCATTGTAGGACCTGGGATCAAGACAGGGATCAATCTTGGAAGATTTAATCCAAGAGAAGTTGGAGCAGACAGGATCGTGGATCTGGTTGCAGGATATGAAATATATGGCGGACCA
>OHRH01001426.1_pt1 | contig 10855 bp, 13 predicted proteins | sample 1578391 | NCBI WGS metagenome assembly OHRH01 (sample SAMEA3879599, study PRJEB24766) | human gut metagenome | biome: human-associated habitat; feature: feces | place: USA | collected 1985/1987 | reverse complement strand
CAATAAAAAGCCTATGTCCTTACGAAAAGGTATAGGCTTTTGTCAACAATCTGAAACTCTTAGTTTTTGCTAAGAGTTTTCTTTACGTTTTCTACATCTTCTTTAGTCGCAAGACCAACTTGGAAGGCACTTGCACTACCGCAACACAAACCATTGATAAAGGCTTTTGAGTAGTCGTTTGTTTCTAAATATCCTGCAAGGAAACCTGCAACCATCGAATCACCAGCACCAACAGAATTCACTACTTCTCCTTTTGGTGCTTTACTTTGAATCACTTCATTATTATCACTTACAAGCACTGCACCTTGTCCTGCCATAGAAATCAATACGTTTTGAGCACCCATTTCCTGTAGCTTTTTGGCGTAAGGAATGACTTCATCTCGAGTGTTTAATTCGACATTAAAGATTTCACCTAATTCATGATTGTTTGGTTTTATTAAGAAAGGTTTATATTTTAATACTTTTAATAATAGGTTGTTTGTCGCATCGACAACAACTTTTATTTTCTTTTTCTGAACACGTTCCATGATTTGTTCATACATTGTATCTGGTAAAGTACTTGGAATGCTTCCTGAAATGACGAGAATATCTTTTTCTGTTAGATCATCTAATTGATTGAATAATTCTTGAATGTCTTCTGGCTGAATATCAGGCCCCATACCATTGATTTCTGTTTCTTCATCTGATTTCATTTTTACGTTGATTCTAGATAATCCTTTCTTTACATGAATGAAATCTGTTTTAGCTCCATAACTCTCTAATCGATGTTCAATTTCTTCTCCTGTAAAACCTGCCATAAAACCTAGGGCTGTACTTTCGTGTCCAAGATTGGATAGGACAATTGAAACATTAATGCCTTTTCCTCCGGGAAGGATTTCTTCGAATTTTGTTTTATTAATGATACCAGGCTTAAAATGATCGACTTGAATAACGTAGTCTAATGAGGGGTTAAAAGTAATTGTATAAATCATAATGATCTCCTTTTCTTTATCTGATTATAGGATACTCCTTTTATTGTTGTTTCGCAAGTGAAATATTTTCGAAATAACAGTTGACAATTAAAATAATTGGTTTATTATGTAGATGTAGCTTTTGAAACAACAATTTACAGAGAGAGGAGACTTTTAAAATGAAAGCAAAGGCAGTGCGATTACATGGAGCTAATGATTTAAGATTAGACGAATTTGAATTACCAGAAATTAAGGAAGATGAGATTTTAGTAAAGGTTGTCTCAGACAGTGTCTGTATGTCAACTTACAAATGTGCCATCTTAGGAGTGAATCATAAACGTGTTCATGAAGATGTTGCGGATCATCCAGCTATTATGGGACATGAAATGGCGGGTGATATTGTTAAGGTTGGTGCTAAGCATCAAGACAAATTTAAACCGGGAATGAAATTTACTTTACAACCAGCATTAAACTATAAAGGAACAATGTGGTCACCTGGTTATTCTTATGAATTTTTTGGTGGAGATACAACTTACTGCATTATTCCAGCTGAAGTAATGGAGCTAGGATGCTTACTTGAATATAAAGGTAAAGCGTATTATGAAGCTAGTTTAGCTGAACCAATGTCATGTTCGATTGGAGCATTTAATGCAGCTTATCATACACATATGGGTGTGTATAAACATGAAATGGGAATTAAGAAAGATGGAAAACTTGCGATTCTTGCAGGAGCAGGCCCTATGGGACTTGGCGCATTAACATATGCGTTGCATAGAGATATTCGCCCTAAAATGGTAGTAGTTGCGGACGTAAATCAAGAAAGATTAGATCGAGCAGCTCACTTATTCCCAGTTGAAGAAGCGGCAGCTGATGGAATTGAATTGCATTTCGTGAATACAGGAAAGATGGAAGATCCTGCAGCCGGCTTAAAAGAAATTACAGGTGGAACTGGTTTTGATGATGTATTCTGTTATGCACCGGTTGAAGCGGTTGTGGAATTGTCAAGCGCTGTATTAGGTCGTGATGGATGTTTAAATTTCTTTGCGGGACCTACGGACAAACAGTTTAGTGCAAGAATGAATTTTTACGATGTTCACTATAATTCGACACATGTAATGGGAACTACAGGTGGAAATACAGATGATATGATTGAATCTTTACGCTTAACAGCAGAAAATCGTATTGATCCAGCTGTTATGATTACACATATTGGTGGTTTGAATGCAGCGGCTGAAACAACATTAAATTTACCTAAGATTCCAGGCGGAAAGAAGTTGATTTATACACATTTAAATATGCCATTGATTGCATTAACAGATTTAAGAGAAATGGGAGAAAAAGATGATCGATATACTGCGTTGGCAGATATCGTAGATGCTCATAAGGGATTGTGGTGTCCTGAAGCAGAAGAATATTTATTGGCTCATTTTGAACAAGAATAGATTTTATTAAACCGAGAATCTTGTGTATACTAAATACAGTAAATACAGGAGGTATTGTATGGAAGTAATGGATCAAAGAAGAAACGAAATTGTAGAGTTTGTGAATGAAAACCAAACGGTAACTTTTACACAATTAAAAGAAAAATTTCCTTCTGTGTCTGAAATGACATTGCGTACTGATTTAAAATATTTAGATCAAGCCAAAAGAATTGTTCGAATTCATGGGGGAGCCAAATCTATGGATGTGGTTTCTGGAAATGATGATGTATTAAAACTTCGTTACGGACGGAATGTAAACGAAAAGAAAGAGATAGCGCAAAAGGCATTATCATTTGTAGAACCAGCTAAGACAATTTTTGTGGATTCAGGCAGTACGACTACAATGTTGGCACATGTTTTAAATAATCAAAATAATATTTTTTATACAAGTGGCTTAACGTGTGCTATAGAGATGGCAAAACTTTCTAAATCGAAAGTGTTTGTGACAGGTGGAAATCTAAATATGCGAAGTTTTAGTGTGAATGGAATGGATGGACTTCGCTGCTTAGAGAAGGTCAACTTTGATGTTGCGTTTATTGGTGTAACTCGTTATGCAAAAGATACGGGGTTTACATGCGAATCTTTAGAGGATTGTGAGTTAAAGCGAAAGGCAATTGAAAGATCTAAAAAAGTGATTGTGTTAATGGATTCTAGCAAAGTGGAAAGAAAGGGTACATATACAATTTGTGATTTAGATCAAGTGGATGTATTGATCAGTGATTCGTTACTTTCAGATAGTTTTAAACAAGAATGTGAAAAACGAGGACTATCTGTATATTAAAGAAGTCCTAAGAAAGGACAATTATGAAAACAACTCTTCAAAAGCTTGGTAAAAGCTTATCTGCGATGGTTATGCCTAATATTGGTGCTTTTATCGCTTGGGGATTTATAACAGCTTTATTTATTGCGGACGGATGGTTACCAAATGAACAATTGGCATCGATTCAACCATATATGTTGACTTATTTATTACCAGTATTAATTGCGGCAACCGGAGGAAGAATGGTTGGCGGTGATCGTGGACTTGTGATGGGCTCGATTGCGATTATTGGATGTATTGCCGGTGTTGGTGGAACCCAAGGACAACCTATGTTGATGGCAGCTATGGTTATGGGACCATTTTCTGGCTGGGTAATTAAAAAATTTGATCAAATGATGGATGGACATATGCCTGCTGGCTTTGAAATGTTGATCAATAATTTCTCTGTCGGTATTTTAGGTATGTTGATTGCGATATTAGGATACTATATTATTGGCCCTTTTATGACAGGTGTTTTGACTGTGTTAACATATGGAGTTGATATACTTGTAAATAAAGGATTGATTCCTTTGGTAGCAATCTTTATTGAACCGGCTAAGGTTTTATTCTTAAACAATGCGATCAACCATGGAATATTTACACCAATTGGAGCTGAACAAGCTGCACAAACAGGCAAATCCATAATGTATATGTTGGAGGCTAATCCAGGTCCTGGTTTAGGTGTACTGTTAGCTTATTGGTTATTTGCGAAAGACAAAGCAACGAAAGATTCTGCGCCTGGAGCTATTATTATCCATTTCTTAGGTGGAATTCATGAAATTTATTTTCCATATATTTTGATGAATCCAGTTGTGATTGTTGCTCCAATTTTAGGGAATATTTGTGCAATTGCATTTTACTCTATTTTCAATATTGGATTGAAAGGTCCATCAAGTCCAGGTTCAATTATTGCTTTCTTGTCTATGGCAGAAAAAGGCTCTGTGTTCATGACAGCATTAGGTGTTTTGATTGCGGCTGGCGTTTCATTCTTGGTGGCAAGCCCAATCGTTAAGCTTGCTGGGGAAAAGAATTTGGATGAAGCTAGTAAAAAGGTGCAGTCTATGAAAGCTGAAAGTAAAGGAAGAAGTGAAGCTTTATTAGATGTTTCTTTGGTTCGTAAGATCGTATTCGCGTGTGATGCAGGTATGGGATCTAGTGCAATGGGAGCTACTAAATTTAGAAACCGTTTAAAAGGTGTGCGACCAGACTTAACTGTAATTAATACTTCTGTGGATAATATTCCAGTGGATTGTGATGTTGCGGTCGTACAAGAAACTTTGGTAGAGCGTGCAAAAAAATCTGCACCTTTTGCGAAAATAGTTACAATATCAAACTTCTTGGCAGATCCAGCTTTAGATAATTTATTCTTCCAGTTGTCGACTGGAGATTCGATTGTGACAGAAGCAGTTAAGGAAGAGGACGAAATAAAACCGGTTCAAGAAGATGTTATTCAATTGGATGGAATTAAATTAAACCTTCCTTCTGTATCCAAAGAAGAAGCGATTACAGAGGCTGGTAAGTTGTTAAGAGAATTAGGCTATGTGGATGGTGCTTATATACCGGCTATGTTGGAACGTGAAGAATTAGTAACTACATATATTGGTATGGGATTGGCTATTCCTCATGGCACTACACATGGTGATGATGTGATTCATAAAACAGGTATCGTATTGCTTCAATATCCGGATGGAATTCAGTTTGGGGATGAAAAAGCACAGCTTGTGATTGGTATTGCAGGTAAGGGTGGAGAACATATGGAAGTGTTATCTAAAATATGTTTGGCCCTTGAAGATGAAGCTGTACTTAATAAAATGAAGACAACGAATGATAAAGAGTGGATATTAAAACAATTATCATAATAAAGAAGGACGAGAAAATTTACTCGTCCTTTAATACGTTTGCGATTTCATTTAATGAATCTAAGAAATAGATGTTTTGTTGCTGCTTTGGTGTGGATAATTCACAATCAATCATGTGCTGTAGGAATGCTTTTAAATGATCGTAATATCCATTCACATTATAGAAAATGCATGGGCATTCAAGTTGGTACAGTGAAAGTTTTGATAAGATTTCACTGACTTCTTCTAATGTTCCAGTTGCGCCTGGAAAGGCAATGAAAGCATCTCCAAGTTCTATCATTCTTGTTCTTCGATCGGCAATATCTTTTTCAATGTACAACTTGGTAAGATTATCCATGTGGACACCTTCATCCACAAACATTTGTGCTTCTACACCAATTACTTTGCCACCCGCATTTAATGTGCTATTGGCTAGTTCTCCCATTAATCCGGTTTTAGATCCACCGAACACTAATGTATGATTGTTTTTGGCAATCCATGTTCCTAATTCTATTATTTTTGTTTTAAAGTCTGGATCATTTCCATAGGTTGATCCTAAATATACTGTAATGTTCATAAACTACCTCCTACAATTAGTTTACATTAAAAGTGTGTACAAAAAAAGCTTAGCACAAGCTAAGCTTACATGGAAATAAATCCAAATGCGTTCGCAATTGAACTTAATAAAATAATGAATGCGAAAATTGGACATAAGTATTGAATCATGAAATTGAATATTTTCTTGCGTTTGAATGAATTTCCATCTTTTGTGATTTCTGCTTCGACTTTTTCTAATCCAACAACTCTTGAAACAAATATACAAATCGCAATGGCAGCGATTGGCATCATGACTGAGTTTGTTAAGAAATCAAAGAAGTCTAAAAATTGCATTCCGATGATTGTTACGTTTGACAATGGACCATAACCTAAACATGATAGTGTTCCTAACCCAATCATAATAATGCCTAAAATGATTGTAGATTTTTTTCTAGACCAATGTAATTCATCTTGGAATGTGGATACAGCACTTTCGGTTAGCGCAATAGAGCTTGTGATAGCTGCAAATAACACCAACAAGAAGAAAATGATACCGATACCTGTGCCTAGTCCCATACTTGCGAATACTTTAGGGATTGTGATGAACATCAAGGATGGTCCGGCTTTTAATGTTTCCATGTTTCCACCTGAAAAAGAAAATACAGCTGGAATAATCATCAATCCTGCCATAATCGCAATGGCTGTATCGAAAATTTCTACGTTTTCTGTTGAACCTTCAATGGAAACGTCTTTTTTCATATAAGAACCAAATGTGATCAAAATACCCATCGCAATGGATAACGAATAGAACATTTGTCCCATAGCACTTACTACGGTCATCCATGAAAAATTATCAAAATTAGGAATTAAGAAATATTTAACACCTTCAAATGCACCAGGTCGACTGATTGAATATCCTGCAATGATTACAGATAATACGACAAGAACTGGCATCATAAATTTGGATACTCTTTCAATTCCGTTTTGAACACCTGCATAAATGATGGCGAGTGTAAATAAAGTAAAGAGTATAAAACATATTTCTGTAGATACTCCGTTTGAAATGAAGTTTGAAAAATATGTATCTGTGGCAAGTAATTTTGCATCGCCTTTTAAATACTCAAATAAATATTTGATGACCCATCCTCCGATTACAGAATAATAGGGTACGATCAAGATGGGAATAATGGCATTGATCCATCCGGAAAATGATGCAAACTTTGTCTTTGCGAAAGTATGAAAAGCTCCCACTGGACTTTTCTTTGTCATTCTACCTAGTGTTGTTTCGGCTATAATCATTGTATAACCAAAAGTTAAGGCAAGAACAATGTAAATAAGTAGGAAGATTCCTCCTCCGTATTTTGCGGCTAAATAAGGAAATCGCCAAATGTTACCAAGACCAACACTGGCTCCTGCGGCAGACAAGACAAAACCTAATTTGCCAGAAAATGTACTACGTTTATTGTGCATAATAAAAACACCCTTCCTCAATGATTTAAATTATATCATCTATGAAAGGGTTTGCGCAATTTTATGAAAAAATAAATGTCGAATTTCTTAACATTTCTGAAAAATATGTTTTGAATAAAAAAAGAAGTCCTTTCGGACTTTGTTTGAAAAATGGTGCGAAAGCCGTTCAATAAATCGAACTTCTAAGCATTTTAAAAGTAAATATTTTCAGTTTAGCAACTATCAAAATGGTAGTTGCTTTTTCTGTTTTTATGATGCCTAGAGGGGTTTTGTATGTCATGTCATGGGAAAGGACTTTTAATCGTTTTTTTGTCAAGTATCGACTTGAAGAAGAGTTAAAGCGTATCGAGCATTGGATAGATTTTAGAGAATTTTATCACAACATTTATCTATATCTGAGATCTCCAAACATGCTTTCAGAATCTCTGGGGTGTGGCGGAAGTAATAAAGATACATGTTTAGATACAGTATGCAAATGGGATGAAGAGTGTGAACTGTATCAGGAAGAATCATGTGCAATTATGGCTATGAGTTTAGATCAAAGAAAACAATTTTTTGATTTATATGTTCTACATAGACCAATTCAAGGCAATCAGAACTGGAGATTAAAAGATGATCTTTTAGTGCTGTTTGCATCCAACGACAGGGATTATGTATTTTCAGATGTCATTCTTACTGAATATGAAGCAATCAAATTGAAGTTTGACGAAACATTCCAATCTGATTTTCAAAAAAGAAAAGAAAGCTTCACAGAGATTTTAAATAATAAATCTTATCTTTTACCTGATAAATGGAAAAATACAGATTTTGAATGTGGAGGAAATGGATGTCGAAGGAAGCACCTGATTTTTCTTGCGGATATGTTTGAAGAAGGTGATCTTGCAGAAAGCGATTTTAAATCAATCGCAAGTGTTCTTCCGTATGGAAAAAAATACGTGAAATTTGTTTTGAAACAAATTAATAACAACTAAATATTAAAAATTGACAATAAAAAAATGAGTATTGGCGTACTCATTAATTTATAAAACTCAACAAGATTAATTCATTAACAAGATTAATTCAAGATTAATTCATAAAACTTAACAAGATTAACAAAAAAATCTCTTTACTACATTCATTGTATTAATCTTGTTTGAGTTTGTCAAGGCTTTAAACAAGATGCGTCACGAGCCTTATCCTCGCCATGACCTGATTGATTCAGTGAGCAAGGAAATACGTGCTAAATCTATGGGTATGCTGTTACCAGTAGAGGATGAAGGAAAGATGATATGATTCATTGGTTTGAAATTATTACAGCTTTTTGAATGTTTTCAACTCGTATCATCTTGAGAATTTCCGACAATGAACGGAGGCGGATGTATATAGTCATGATGTGCATTTGTCTTTAGTGAGATAGTGTCAGTCGAAGACTCACGTTAAATAAATAGACTGGGGTGGACACGCTGATGAGAGACATTTACGACAGTATGGGTAGCGTTGTATTTATCTGCTATACAGTTAAGAGACTAAAAGATGAAAGAGCAAAGAGCAAGTAATCTCTGTTATGCAGATACGTAAATGCTGGCGACAGAGTGCATGACTATGAAACGACAACAATGACGGGTGACGGGAAAGTTCCTTGAATTCAAATCGGATGAATATACTTCTTATGGCATGATGATTCCATGCTGTAAGGGAAAAGTGTATTCTCCTCTTCCAAATCAAGGTTCAAGGAAAGTAAGTATAAGCTTGATTGTGATGAATATTAAATAATGATTTAAATAGAAAGTAGGTTGATAAATATGAAATCATTAGAATTAAAGGCGTTAAAGATGAATGACAATTTTCCTTTAATTATCTCTTTAAATGGAAAAGTCGAATGGGAGTTGGATGATAATAAGGATATAGTGGACAGTCACCTTGTTGGTCGAGATGATGCTAGATGTACATTTTCTACGATTTCTCAAATTATGCTGTATCCTTCTTCAGATAAAGCCAAAATAAGATCTACATTAAATTATTTTTTTAATGTTTGTGATGTTCGTGCAAGTCCATAATGTACGTGGAAGACAGATGACTGTGATTACATTAGCTTATTGTTGCCATATACGAGATACGATCAGATTAAATTTGATCTTGTACGTAATAAAATATTGGAGCAATTTCCGGAATTGCTTATGCCAGAAAATTGTCTTGAAAAACTTCCAGACTATGGAAAGACGGAGGATTATATTGCTTCAATCGAAGTTGCATATCCTGCGACTTGGACAGTAGAGTATTTGACAAAAGCCAAGAGTGGTACTAATACCAACTCTGACGAGAGAAAGGATTGATAGTTATGGTATTTACAGCAAAAGTAGAGGATTTGGAAATCCGTGGAATAGAGATTAAGGACGGTAAGTACGGAGAATACGCAGTAGTCCGTTTTGACAATGCAAGCGGAGATAGACTGGAGTTTATCGACCGTGAGAAGGATAGATTTGATTCTTACAAGAGAGGGAAGTTCTGTGACATCTGGTTGAAGATTACAGATACAGCCAAATACACGGACTTCACTATCATCGCTAAGAAGTACATGAAAGACGAAGACTAAGCCGAGCGAGGACAAGGGGCAACCCTTGACGGAGTGACTGGAGCCACAAACTATACTGGTGAAAGAGTATGAAATGATTGATTCATAATAGAAATAAGTTAGGAAGATAGGTTTTAAATTATGGCTGAAAAGGATGATGTAATTAGAAAAATAAAGAAACTCATGGCACTTGCTGAAGATACTTCAGCAAGTGATCAAGAGATACAGCTTGCTATATATCGTGCAAACAAGCTTCGCATCAAATATAAGATTGAAGAGATTGATTTATTTGATAAAAAAGGGGCACTAGAAGATGTTGTTCGTATTCAATTAGAACATACAGGTATTGGATATATTCATTGGGTATTAAATGTATTAGCAAAATATTTCCAATGTGAAACATGTTATGCAGGAAAAATAAATGAGAATGATGTTAAATTCAATATCATCGGATTATAATCGGATGTTGATGTTTGTGTACCAGTTGCAGAAGGTGTAGTTTATTATTTGAATTCTATGTTGAAAGACATTCAAGAGTGTTATGTAGGAGATGTCGATTTCAGAATTTTCAAAAAAGACTATTGCAAAGGTTTTGCGAATGGCTTAGAACAGCAACTTGAACAGTCTTTAATTGAAATGAATTTGCACCCTAAATATGAATTGGCAGTAGTAGGAGTGCCTACTGTTGTTAAAGAATGGGCAAATAAGAAAATCAAAGTCACAAAATCGAAAAGTAGATACGTAACTAATGAAGAAGCATATAAATTAGGAAATCAACATGGTCTTGAATATAAAGTGAAAAGGACAGATTTACTTGAAAATAAAAAACATGGCAGTGCTGCCACGTAGGAAGGTGATCGGATGAAAAATGAATATACTGTTCATATAGTCATAAAAAAATATCTATTTGTTTATTTAATTAAAGCTTGGACAATTGATAAAAACAATACGTTAATATTACATTTTAAAAAATACTGTATGAAACATCAAATTGATAAAGTTGAAAAGAATATATGCAACCCTAATTTCAATAGAAACAATGAAATAACAGGTTCATGTCAAGGCAGTTTAGTGTTAATTAAAGGAACTGTATATTTAAATATAGGAGTACTTTTAAAAAATATCCATTCAGTTCCGATTGAATGTATTGGAATATCTGGAAAAGGAAAAGCAAGAAAAATCTACAAAGTTATAAAAGATTGAATGATATAAGAATCTTTTTACATTTT
>OHRH01001418.1_pt1 | contig 10938 bp, 5 predicted proteins | sample 1578391 | NCBI WGS metagenome assembly OHRH01 (sample SAMEA3879599, study PRJEB24766) | human gut metagenome | biome: human-associated habitat; feature: feces | place: USA | collected 1985/1987 | reverse complement strand
ATACTCTGTTGCGATGTTTGCCCATCCGCCAAGAACTTTCTGGCAGGAAGCAGCCTGTTCACGCGCAGAACCGTCACCCGGTTTTACAGCAAAGATCGTAGAACCAACGCCAACATTGGTCTTGTCCACCTGCGGGTATTTTGTATGGATCGTTCCAAATACCGGTTTCAGTTCCGGAAGTGCTTCTGCCGGACATTCGCCGTTCTGGATAGCTTTTTCTGCTACCTGTACTTCTTTTGCGCGTCCCACGTAAGCCGGATCTTTTCTGGACAGGGTAAATTCTGCCAGTCCCAGCGGGTTGGAACGGAAGGAAGAAGTCTCTCCGGACGGAATCAGCTCATCGGTAGTGGTAACTGGATCGTGGATCTCAGATACAACTTTCAGGATCAGGTTCTCAGCCAGTGCCGGCATCTGCGGCCAGTCTTTGATGTTCGGTCCGAACTGGATCTCTACAGACGGATCTGCAACACCCTTACTGTCGAAGACTCTGTTCTTATAGATATTTCCGTCAAAGTAATATTTCGGATTGCTGTAAGTTCCCGCATATTCAGTAGCCGGAGTCAGGCGGCCTTTGTTTGCTGCTGTCGCTGCGATAGAACGTGCATCCATCAGAGCTACGGAAGAAATCTGACCGTTCTGGATCTTGGAACCTTCACGGTTCGGGAAGTTTCTTGTTGAATGACGGATACTGAATGCATTATTTGCCGGTGTATCGCCAGCGCCGAAGCACGGACCACAGAATGCAGTTTTTACGATTGCACCTGTCTCAAGAAGCTTTGCTACAGCTCCGTTTTTCACAAGCTCCATGTATATTGGAGTAGATGCCGGGTAAACACTCAGTGTAAACTCGTCTGCTCCGATTGAATGTCCGTTTAATATGTCAGCCGCATCGCAGATATTCTCAAATCCACCGCCTGCACAGCCTGCGATGATTCCCTGGTCTACATACATTCTTCCGTCTCTTACCTTGCTCTTTAAATCAAGCTTCACCTTGCCGTCAAAGCTTACCTCAGCTCTCTTCTCGCAGTCATCGAGGATATCCATGAGGTTTGCATTGAGCTCATCGATAGTATAGGTATTGCTTGGGTGGAAAGGCATAGCTATCATTGGACGGATCTGGCTTAAATCAATCTCAATAAATCTGTCGTAATAAGCCACCTCACCCGGATTAAGCTCCTTGTGGTCCTCAGCCCTACCGTGAATCTCAAAGAATTCCTTAACCTGGTCATCTGTTCTCCAGATAGAAGAAAGACATGTAGTCTCTGTTGTCATAACATCGACACCTATACGGAAGTCAACGCTCAGATTAGACACACCCGGTCCTACAAACTCCATAACTTTGTTCTTTACGAAGCCGTTTCCGAATACCTCTCCGATAATTGCAAGTGCGACATCCTGTGGTCCAACGCCCTTGATTGGCTCTCCTGTCAGATAAATACCTACTACCTCAGGCATATCAATATCATATGTCTGTTCAAGAAGCTGCTTAACCAGCTCAGGTCCACCCTCGCCGACTGCCATAGTACCAAGTGCACCATAGCGTGTATGTGAATCAGAACCAAGTATCATTTTTCCGCCGCCGGCAAGCATCTCTCGTGCAAACTGATGGATAACTGCCTGATGAGGTGGTACATAGATTCCGCCGTACTTCTTTGCACATGTGAGACCAAACATGTGATCATCCTCATTGATTGTTCCACCAACTGCACAAAGGCTGTTGTGACAGTTTGTAAGTACATACGGGATAGGGAATTTCTCAAGTCCTGAAGCTCGTGCTGTCTGAATGATACCTACAAATGTGATATCATGCGATGTAAGCTTATCAAACTTAATCTGAAGCTTGTCCATATTGCCGGATGTATTGTGCTCCTTTAAAATACCGTAAGCAATTGTCTCCTGCTTAGCTGTCTGTTTATCGATGTCCATGCCGGTCTTGCTTTTGACAGCTGCCTGAGCCTCCGGTCCATCAATTATTACTTCCTTACCGTTTAAAAGGTAAGCACCATTTTCATATAATTTCACTTATTCTACCTCCGTATGTGTATTTCAAAATTCTTTTATTTACTATTATATAATATTATAGGTAATTGTGGCAATAAATAAATCACCATCTACCTTAATTTCGAATTTTCCTCCCATCAAATGGGTCAGATTCTTTGCAATCGAAAGTCCAAGTCCACTTCCTTCAGTAGTTCTCGACCTCTCTCCCCTCACAAAACGCTCTGTCAGGTCCACATTTCCGTTGCTTACTATGTCAAGCTCGTTCTTAGACACATTCTTTATTGTAAAAACTGCCTTTTTATCTGCCTTTTCAAGCTCTACATACACTCTGGTATTTTCCAGTGCATATTTTGCGGCATTAGTATACAGATTTTCAATAGAGCGGTAAAGCTGACGCCCATCCGCATAGATAAATATCTGTTCTGATGGAATTTTTGTAACTATTGTCAGATTTCTCGACTCAAAGCGCTCATTGAATTCACCTCCGGTCTGGTATAAAAGCTCAACCAGATCAAGCTTTTGCATATTGAGCTTCACATTTCCCGAGGTAATCTTTGATGTCTCTACCAAATCCTCTGTAAGCTGCTTTAAACGCTGTGACTTTTCCTCCAGCACATGTATATAGTATTTGGCATTTTCATTTTCCAGATTTTCCCTCTTAAGCAGGTCAACATAGTTGACTATTGAAGTCAGAGGTGTCTTTATATCATGTGATACGTTTGTTATTAGGTCTGCCTTTAATTTTTCATTCTTAAGGCTCTCATTCACCGAGCTCATAAGACCCTGGCGTATATGGTTTACAGCCTCCGCCACCTTTTTCTGCTGCCAATGAAACTCATTGACATTGAGTGTAGTGTCAAGCGCTCCTTCCGAGATAGCTTCAAGTGCCTCCTGTATGCGCATTATCTCTTTGGTTTTTTGTGTGTGGATATCCTTTTTCTCAATAACTCTTTTCAAAAGCTCATAGCCCTTGTACATCAGGCTGTGTGTGCAAAGTATATTGCCTTTTATCTTCCTTACAATGCTCTGGTATAAAATAATAAAAGCCAGATCAAACAAAAAAGTAAATGTGCCGGCCGTCATAATGAGTGATGCATAGTCAAAATGCTGGTTTTTTACGCCTGAAATCACTTTTCCCATAAATACCATGAGCAGTGTAAATATCACCAGCATCACATCAGAGTATACCTTGTCAATCGGTAAATAGTATATTGTGTAATCATCCTCTGATTTTCTGCCTGCCACGTTTGCCATATATGCCAGGCTCACAAAGCTGCCTACCAGTCCCGCCAGCGATATTAGTGTATATATATCAATATTTTCATGCGCATCGTGCCTGAATGCATAGCCTGTGGCAAACACTCCTGTTACCATAAGTATCATGCATAGCTGATGTAAGACTATGACCGCTGCTTTTTTTCCTATCGTATACTGCTTCATTTGTTGTCCTCTATCTTATAGCCTACTCCCCAGACCACCTTCAGATAGCGTGGCTCCTTAGGATTTATCTCTATTTTTTCCCTGATATGTCTGATGTGCACAGCAACTGTATTGTCGGCGCCTATCGCCTCCTCGTTCCATATGCTCTCATATATTTCGTTTATTGAGTAGACCTTTCCCTTGTTTTTAAGGAGTAAAAGCAGGATATTGTACTCAATCGGTGTGAGCTTTACCTCCTCACCATCCACAGTCACCTTTTTTAAATCATCATTTACCAAAAGACCTCCGGCTTCATAAACCTTGTCTCCGGCTGCATCATTGCTTGACAGAGTGGTATATCTGCGAAGCTGTGACTTTACCCTTGCCACAAGCTCAAGCGGGTTAAAAGGCTTTGTAACATAATCATCAGCACCCACATTGAGGCCTAAAATCTTGTCAGCATCCTCTGTCTTTGCCGAGAGAATAATTATCGGCACCCTGCTTTCCTTTCGTATCTGCAAAGTGGCTCTTATTCCGTCGAGCTTTGGCATCATGACATCTATTATCATGAGGTCTATTTTTTTATTCTTCATAATTTCAACTGCCTGTATGCCGTCGTAGGCCTTCTCCACGTCGTAGCCCTCCTGCATCAGGTAAATCTCAATTGCCTCAACTATTTCCTTGTCGTCATCACAAACTAATATTGTCATATTATCCTCCTTCTATGAATTTTGAACAGAAACCTTCTCCTGCCGTTAGTCAGCTATATTTTATCAGATTATCTACTTTGTTTTTCTTAAAATCTGCTTAATATTACCCACTTTAAATATAAGCCAAAAAGCAGCCGTTCTGTTTTGAACTGCTGCTTTATATTACATAGGTGTGTTTCATTTCCCTTTATTTCCGGTGATGCTCTGCCACATTCTGTGGATACCGTCTGTGAGCTCCTTCCCTTCCTTTGTGTTGATAACAGGTGGATTGCCGGCTTTTCTGCTTATTGCCTTATAATCCTCATCAACAGACGATTTTGAGCCGGCAGCCTTGGCTTCATCCTTATCATTGCTATGATTTGATCCGGCATCAGGTGTATCGTCTGCAAGCTTCACTTCACCCACTACACCATCTCCCAGGTCCTCGCCCTCAGCAAGTCCCAGTTTTCTGATATAATCCATATTTACCTTGATTTCAGTCTGTCTGTTTGCATAGATGGACTTCTCTTCCTTGTCAATAGTACGCTCCTCTACAGGCTTACCTGCATTTTTCTGACGTTCTATCTCCTTATTTCTATCATCGATAATCTTAAGATACTTCTCCGTATCGGACAAATCCTGAAGCTGTCCCTTGAGCTCATACTGGTTAGTTTTAACTATCTTCTCCTGCTCTGCAATCTTATCCTTCATATTCTTGCACAGCTTTTCAAGCGACTCGTTGGTATCATTGATGATATCACGCACTCTTGAAAGCGCCTCATCCGTATAGATAACCGATGCTGCATACACATCCTCAGCCTTTCTGCTTGCATCCCAGACTATCTGGTCCCCCTTCTTTCTGAACTCTCTCTCTGCGTGATTGCGACTCTGTTCAGTAAGCTCATACTCATCCTGTATTGCATATATACACTTATTCAGCTCAGCAAGTAAATCTATCATTTGCTGCTTGTTTATGATCACCCTGCTCGGCTCCGGCTTATACGGCTCCGCCTTTGAGAGCATGATATGAATTTCTCTTAGTACCTTTTCTGTTTTATCGTTCGCATTCATTTTCTATTTCCTCGGATTTAAATTAACATTATAACTATTCAGGGTGGTTATGAATACTCACCACTTACCCATATTTTATATGAAAATCCGCTTCTCGTAAATAGCCAAATGAATAATAGTAGTTACTATAATTAAATCAATCCCGCTGCCGCATTTCTCAGCTCGTCTGCCGCATGCTTTATCTCGGCAGCCTGCTCTTCGCTCACATTTCCGGGCTTTGTCCTTGAAATAAGCTTCTTCACATATGAAAGTGACGATTTCACACTCTTTTTCTGTGCGCTGTCCATAGCCTTTCTTTTTTCCTTGTCAGCCATGACATTTTCCACCTGTCGCACAAGCGTATCAGCCTCACTTCTTGCATCAATATAAGCCTTTCTCTGTCCGTCTGTTGCCTCATACTCCTGTGCCTCGCGGATTGCCTGCTCAATCTCAGAATCAGACAAATTTGAGCTTGCGGTAATCGTAATCTCCTGATGCTTTCCTGTGCCCAAGTCCTTTGCAGAAACCTGCACAATGCCGTTTGCATCTATATCAAACGTCACCTCTATCTGCGGCACACCTGCCGGAGCCGGCTTGATGCCCTTTAGCCTGAAGTTTCCAATCAGCTTATTGTCCCTTGCAAACTGCCTCTCACCCTGCAAAACCTTTATATCCACAGAGGTCTGGAAGCTTCCTGCAGTTGTAAAAATCTGGCTGTATCTGGTAGGAATAGTCGTATTTCTGTCAATAATTTTGGTTGATACTCCGCCGACCGTCTCAATTCCAAGTGAAAGAGGTGTGACATCCATCAGTATAATCTCTGCCGCACTGCTGCCTGCGACAATTGCTCCACCGAGCTTGCCGCCCTGTACTGCTGCACCGAGTGCCACGCACTCGTCAGGATTCAGGTTGTGTGAAGGCTCTTTTCCTGTAATTCTTCTGACCTCCTCAACAACAGCCGGCACACGTGTCGAGCCTCCTACCAACAGCACCATTCCAAGCTCTGCTGCGGAAATTCCCGCATCTGAAAGTGCCTGATTTACAGGAATAGCAGTTCTCTCCACCAGATCCTTTGTTATCTCATTAAACTCAGCCCTTGTGAGGTTCATCTCCATGTGGACCGGCTGTCCCTTTACAGTGGTGATAAATGGCAGGTTGATAGTGGTTGAGGATGATGATGAAAGCACCTTTTTTGCCTTCTCAGCCTCCTCCCTGACACGCTGCATAGCAGTATTATCCTTTCTCAGATCCACATTCTGCTGTCTGTAAAACTCTGTGACAAGATAATTTGTGATTCTCTCATCAAAATCATCTCCACCCAGATGATTATCACCGGCTGTGGCAAGCACCTCTATCAGATTGTCCCCTATTTCGATAACAGACACATCGAAGGTTCCTCCTCCGAGGTCGTAGACAAGAATTTTCTGCTGCTGTCCGTGGTCCAGTCCGTATGCGAGTGCCGCAGAGGTTGGCTCATTTATGATTCGAAGCACATTAAGCCCAGCAATCCTTCCTGCATCCTTAGTTGCCTGCCTCTGCGCATCCGAAAAATATGCAGGAACTGTGATTACGGCGTCTGTCACTGCCTCACCAATATAGTCCTCTGCATCCTTTTTCAGCTTTCTGAGAATCATAGAAGAAATCTCAGGAGCTGAATACAGCTTTCCGTCCACTTTTGCTCTGAAATCGCTTCCCATCTGTCTCTTTATTGAGAAAAATGTCCTGTCCACATTGACTGCTGCCTGCCTCTTTGCAGCCTCTCCAACCAGTCGCTCTCCATTCTTTGTAAAAGCCACTACAGACGGAGTTGTTCTCTGACCCTCGCTGTTAGTTATGACTACCGGCTGATTGTTCTCCAATACTGCCACACAGCTGTTTGTTGTTCCTAAATCTATACCTATAACCTTGCCCATTTTATGCCTCACTGTTTTTTTATTTAAGTCTCATAAATAATTGATTTTTTTGACTTACTATTTCATCCTAATACTACTTTAAGCTTGGAAAATTCACTCGTCAAGGCATGAGGCTGTTATTTCAGAGAATGTTTATACTTTTAATTTTTATATCACAACATAACAACAAAGGCACCGCCGAAGCAGTGCCTTTGTTGATTAGTTTATAGGTTGGATTAAATGATAATTGAGGATTGCTTATTCACTTACTTTCTTTTTGAGTAATCCGAGTAATCCACATGCAATGAAAGATCCGATTACTAATGCAACAAGATACATTAACGGATTTCCGATTGTAGGAACTACGAAGATTCCTCCGTGAGGTGCCATGAGTGTACATCCAAATGCCATTGAAAGTCCACCTGCCACTGCTGAACCGACTACACATGCCGGAAGGACATGAAGCGGATCAGATGCTGCGAATGGGATTGCACCCTCTGTGATAAATGATAATCCCATGATAAAGTTTGTAGGTCCTGCCTTTCTCTCCTCTGCTGTGAACTTGTTCTTGAAGAAGATTGTTGCAAGAGCGATTGCGATTGGTGGAACCATACCGCCAATCATAACTGCTGCCATAATATTGTAGTTTCCGGCAGCGATTGAAGCTGTACCAAATACATAAGCGGCTTTGTTTACAGGACCACCCATATCTACTGACATCATTCCTCCGAGAAGTACTCCGAGCACTACTGCGCTTGCACCGTTAAGTCCATTAAGACCATTGTTGATAGCTGTATTTAAAGCTCCGATTGGAGGCTCAACTACAAACTGCATTATAACGCCTACCAGGAATATACCAAGCAGCGGATAAAGCAGAACCGGCTTCATACCATCAAGACTCTCCGGAAGTTTAGAAAATACCTTCTTTAAGAGAAGCACAATATATCCTGCAACGAAACCTGCTACAAGTGCTCCAAGGAAGCCTGATGTACCGTTTGCTGCGATTGAACCTCCTACAAAACCAACTGCAAGACCCGGACGGTCAGCAATACTCATAGCGATAAAGCCTGCAAGAATTGGAAGCATAAATCCAAATGCTGTTCCACCGATTCCCTTAAACATTGCTGCGGCCTGTGTAATAGTACCGAAATTTGCTCTCTGGTCAGCCGGCAGTGAATTAAGGTCAACACTGAATCCATCGATAAGGAATGCGATTGCGATAAGAATACCACCACCAACTACGAATGGAAGCATATGTGAAACACCATTCATCAGATGCTTGTAAATCTGATGTCCAATGCTCTCTTTTCCACCAACTGATGAATGTGAAGCCTCTTTTTTACCTGATGCCTTAAATACAGGAGCATCACCGGCAGCAATTCTCTTTATGAGCTCTTCTGTCTTATTGATTCCGTCAGAAACCTGACACTCAATAACCTTCTTTCCGTCAAAGCGGTCTGTAGGCACATTTGTATCACAGGCAACTATAACACCTGCAGCCTTTGCGATTTCATCATCTGTGAGCACATTTTTGGCTCCGCCTGAGCCTCTTGTCTCAACCTTTACCTGATATCCAAGCTCCTTGGCTTTTTTCTCGATAGCCTCAGCAGCCATATAAGTATGGGCAATTCCTGTAGGACAGGCTGTAACTGCAACGATAAATACATCGTCCTTCTTCACCTCAACAGGCTCTTTAGCCTTTGCCTCTTTGGCAGCCTCTTTCTCATCCTTTGCTTTTTCAGCGCTGTCGATGATATTTAAAAACTCATCAACTGAACCGGCATTGATAAGAGAATTTGTAAACTGCTCGTCCATCAGAATAACAGAGAGCTTGCTAAGCACCTGAAGATGCACATTATCCTCTGTGTTTGGTGCAGCGATAAGGAAAATAATCTTTGCAGGTGTACCATCGAGTGATTCAAAGTCAACCCCATCCTTTACAACCATTGCCGCAAGACCTGCTTTAGTAACAGCATCAGACTTACAATGAGGAATTGCTATACCCATTCCAATTCCTGTTGTGCCTTCCTCCTCTCTTGCAAAAACACCCTTGCGATACTTCTCCACATCGGCTATTTTGCCACTTTTTGCCATCAAATCAATACACTGATTCAATGCTTCGGTTTTTCCGGCAGGCGTACCATTTAAATTGATACTCTCAGCTGCCAATAAATCCCTGATTGTCATACATCATTCCTCCTAATAGAATATATTAATTTAATTATTTATATCAACCTTTTTGATACCGTTGTTTAATTGGAAGCACTCTCCCATTTATCAATAAGTGCTTCAACCTCAGGCTTTGTAGCAAGCTCCTCAGAAAATGCACTTGCACTTCCCGTACATACACCATAAATAAATGCCTGCTTATAATCATTTGATTTGAGGTATCCGTAAACAAATCCGGCTACCATTGAATCACCTGCACCTACAGAGTTTTTGAGTTTTCCCTTAGGAGCCTTAGCCTTAAACTCCTGTCCATCCTCAGTCACAAGTACCGCTCCGTCACCTGCCATTGAGACAAGCACGTTTCTTGCGCCCTGTTCCTGAAGCTTCTTTGCATATTTTATCACATCGTCCTTGTCTGTAATCTCAACTCCGAATATCTCACCGAGCTCATGATTATTTGGCTTGATGAGGAATGGCTTATATGCAAGCACATTTGTGAGCAGATTTCTTGTCGCATCAACCACAATATTTATTCCGCGGCCCTCAAGATGCTTCATGATATCCATATACATTGATGAAGGCATAACATCAGGAATACTTCCTGCGAGCACAAGCACATCAGACTCCTTTAAGCAGTCTAGCTTCTCATAGAGTTTTTTAATATTGTCCTCAGTGATTACCGGTCCCTGACCATTAATCTCGGATTCCTCATTTGAGCGAAGCTTCACGTTGATACGTGAAATACCATCCTCCACCTCTATAAAATCAGTATTAACACCTTTTTTTCCTAGAAGTCTTTTAATTTCATTTCCTGTAAAACCCGCTGTAAAACCAAGTGAAGTATTGCTCATTCCAAGATTCTTAAGAACCATGGAAACATTGATGCCCTTACCACCTGCAAAAATCTTCTCTCCAGTCGTTCTATTGACTACTCCTGTCTTAAAATCTGTTACATCAACTATATAATCTAATGATGGATTAAAAGCATGTTAGACCTCCTTAATATTTTTGTATTTCTTATAGTTGTCATTGCTTAGTGCATTTGTAATAATTACAGCATCATCAAAATCAGCAAACTTGATACTTGATACCTGTGAAAACTTACTGTCATCCGCAAGAATGTATTTCTCCTTGCTATTCTCCATGGATTTCTTTTTAATCATGGCCTCCTTTATCTCCGGAGTCGTAAATCCATTCTTCACAGTAATTCCGTTGGTTCCCCAGAAGCCCTTCGTAAAATTGTATTTATCGAGCGTCACAACGGCCTCATCTCCGACAATAGCCTCAGTAGTAGACTTGAACTCGCCACCCAGAATATATACTGTATATCCCCTATCGGAAATTCTCTTGGCATTAGTCAGAGAGTTTGTAACAAAAACCACATTCTTTGCAGTAATATAATCAATCATGACTGCCGTTGTAGTACCGGCATCTATATAAACAAAATCATTATCCACAATAAGTGATGCCGCATATCTGGCAATCTGTTCCTTTTCGCTGCGATTCTGCTTAAGCCTGTTGATAACCTTCTCATCCTGAGTATGGATATTCGTATTATTTACAACCGCACCACCATGTACCTTGGTGAGATAACCCTTCTTGTCCATTGCAACCAGATCACGTCTGATTGTTGACTCGGATGTATCAAGCTCATCCATAAGCTGCTGAACAGTCACACTTCCCATCGAATCTAATATATCGAGTATTTTTTTGCATCT
>OHRH01001413.1_pt1 | contig 10999 bp, 9 predicted proteins | sample 1578391 | NCBI WGS metagenome assembly OHRH01 (sample SAMEA3879599, study PRJEB24766) | human gut metagenome | biome: human-associated habitat; feature: feces | place: USA | collected 1985/1987 | reverse complement strand
GAAGACACGGGCACAGATTGAACGGATGTACTGGTCGGTGACGCGTGAAATCAACCAGATTGCTTCGGGCCTGAAGCATGCGCCAGATGAATTCCGCAACCTGGACAAGCTGCTGGCCGACAAGTATTTCTGTAACTTCTCTCTGTTCCAGTCGCTGCCGGATTCCTGGGCCATCGACCAGATTTTCCCGATTATGCCGATTCAGCGTCTGGACGAGCGTCCCGACCGCACGGCTACGTTGCAGGACATCACTTGCGACTCGGACGGGAAGATAGCCAACTTCGTGACCAGCCGGAACGTGGCCCACGATTTGCCGGTACATACCATCAAGTCGAAAGAGTCTTATTATATCGGTGTGTTCCTGGTAGGAGCTTATCAGGAAATCCTGGGTGACATGCACAACCTGTTCGGGGATACGAATGCCGTACATGTGAGTGTGGACGACAAGGGTTACAGCATCGATCAGGTGATTGACGGGGAAACGGTGGCCGAAGACTATGTGCAGTACAGCCCGAAGAAACTGGTGCGTACACTGGAAACTTGGGTCACCAAGTCGGTGAAGGAAGGACGCATTTCCTTGGAAGAAGGAAAGGAATTCTTGGCCAACTACCGTTCCGGACTGTATGGCTATACTTATTTGGAGTAAAATAGGGAGATAAGATATGAAAGAGAAACTGACAGTCATAAAGGTAGGAGGAAAGATTGTAGAAGAGCCTGACACATTGAATCAGCTGTTGGACGATTTTTCTTCCATGCCCGGTTATAAGGTGCTGGTACACGGTGGAGGCCGTTCGGCTACCCGTATTGCCGCCCAATTGGGCATTGAGAGCCGGATGGTGAACGGTCGCCGTATTACCGACGCCGATACCTTGAAAGTGGTGACCATGGTCTACGGAGGCTTGGTCAACAAGAATATCGTGGCCGGTTTGCAGGCCAGAGGCGTGAATGCCGTCGGACTGACGGGAGCCGATATGAACGTCATCCGTTCCGTGAAGCGTCCGGTAAAGGATATTGACTACGGTTATGTGGGCGACGTGGAAAAGGTGGATGGAGCGGCTTTGACCGAACTGATTCACCGTCAGATTGTGCCTGTCATGGCACCGCTGACGCACGACGGTCAGGGTAACCTGCTGAACACAAATGCCGACACCATTGCCGGAGAGACCGCCAAGGCTTTGGCGGGCTTGTTCGATGTTACTTTGGTATTCTGCTTTGAGAAGAAAGGGGTGCTGCGTGACGAGAACGACGATGATAGCGTGATTCCACAGATAACGCCGGAGGAATTCAAGCAATATGTGGCAGATGGTGTGATTCAAGGTGGCATGATTCCAAAATTGGAGAACTCTTTCGAGGCGTTGAATGCGGGTGTGTCCGAAGTCGTAATCACTTTAGCATCAGCCATCAACGGGAACAGTGGAACCCGTATCCGAAAATAATTCAAAAAAAACGGCAATAGGCTGTAACTTTCTGAATACTTAACCGTCAATTTATTAGAGATGCAAGAACTCAGCTTTCGCAATGACATTCTCCCGCTGAAGGATAAGCTTTTTCGGTTAGCCCTGAGAATTACGTTCGATAGGGCAGAGGCAGAGGATGTCGTGCAGGAAACGCTGATAAGGGTCTGGAACAAGCGTGACGAGTGGTCGCAATTCGGCTCTATCGAAGCCTATTGCCTGACAGTGGCAAGAAATCTGGCGATAGACCGTAGCGAGCGAAAAGACTCCCGTACCGTGGAGCTGACCCCCGAAATGGAGCAGGCCTCCGATGCATCGGGCCCTTACGAGAAGCTGGTGAACAAGGAACGGATGGCGTTGATACATCGGCTGATGAACAAGCTTCCCGAAAAACAGCGGCTGATTATGCAGCTTAGGGATGTGGAAGGTAAGAGCTATAAAGAAATAGCAGCAGTCCTGAACTTGACCGAGGAGCAGGTAAAAGTGAACCTCTTCAGGGCGCGGCAAAAAGTGAAACAAACGTTTATTGATATAGAAGGTTATGGACTCTAAATATATAGAACAACTCTTGGAGCGCTACTGGCAGTGCGAAACTTCTTTGGAAGATGAGGCTGAATTGCGTGCTTTCTTTAGCGGAAGCGATGTGCCCAAGCACTTGCTTCGCTACAAGGATTTGTTCGTATATCAGCAGCTTCAGCAGGAAGTGCATCTGGGTGAGGATTTTGACGCCCGGGTGCTTGCCGAAGTGGAAGTTCCGGTGGTCAAGGCAAAGCGCCTGACACTGGCCGCACGCTTCATGCCGCTGTTCAAAGCCGCCGCAGTAGTGGCAGTGGTTCTTTCGCTGGGAAATGTGATGCAGCATTCATTCTTTTCGGATGTAGAGGAAGTAGCCGCAACCGATACTATCGGTAAACAGATTTCCGCACCGTCGGTAGCTCTTTCGGGAGATGTGTCCGTGTCTCATGAGAAGCAGGTGATGGACAGCCTGCGCCGGGTGAACAAGGAGCTGGAAATCAAGGAATAGATATTTTCATTTGCTTTTAAAATAACATTTTCATTTGCTTTAAACATAATAATAGTTAGTGTGCTTTATTAAAACAACTTGAGGCTGTGAAGTTTCAATTCTCTCAAAATCTTATAAAAACTAACTAAAATAGAAGGGACGCCGCGTGATGCAGCGTCCCTTTGTTGTTCTTGCCTGTGGGTTACAAGGCTTTTTATTTAAGGGAGTTATTATTTACAGTATATATAGTTTGGAGTCTGCCGTTTTTTTTCTCAACTTTACTCACTGCAAATATATACAATGGAGAAGATGAGAAACATACTATACATCTGTATTATGCTTTTAGGCATTATGTGCTTTGTAGGCTGTAATGACTGTCATGACAACAAAAAACTTTTGGCGCAGACCGACTCTTTGTTGCAGAGCCGTCCGGACAGTGCGCTGAAGTTGCTTAATTCCATAGAAAAGGATGTCGGGTTTTCAGAAGCGGAGTGGATGCAGTTCGTTTGGAACTGTGCGCAGGCCCGCTACCGTATGGGTATGTCATTGGCGGAAGATTCGCTGCTTCCTGAAGCGATACACTACTATCGTGAACGGAAAGACTCTTCCCGTATGCTTGATGGCTACCTGCTTGAAGCCTCCTATTATAAATGGATGAAGCAGGAGGAACGCATGGATGAAGCGATTGAGAATGGCTTGGACTATGCCATAGCCCGAAAAGACACCTTCTGGCTTCTTCTTTTTTATCGGGGAAAGGCAGAGATAGCTTATCTGAGAAATGACCACTCCCAGGCGATAGAGTTGATGGAAAAGATATTGCAATATGCTGATAAGCTATCTGTCCGGGAACATTGCTCCATACTCTATGACCTGGGACTCAATATGGCGCTTGCCAACCACCCTTCTTCTTCGGATTACCTGGAACAGAGTATTGACATGGCATTGGCGGCAGCCGATACAGCTTCGGCCTGTCACTATCTGAGGAATTATGCCGCTTTTCTTGCCAACAGCCATGAATATACCAAGTCCAATGAACTGCTTCACCGGGTTAGACGGCTGATGCCTATGACCGACAACTATCCCATTCTGCAAGTAATCTTTGCTGAAAACTTCCTGAACCTTCATCAGTTGGATTCTGCCCGTTACTATTGGGAGCAAGCGTGGAACAATGAATTGAAGCAGGAAGAAAAGAGAGCCGAGGGCTTTTCTGTACGCAGTGCGCTGGCACAGTTGAAAACAATTCTGGACTATACTTCCGGGGCACCTTTGGACATTGTCACTTTCGGTAGGTTTGCTGATTCTGTCAGGAATGAGATGAGGGACCAGAATAGCGTGATAGAGCAACAGCTGGTGACCAGGAACAAGCTTCAACAGTTGAACTATGAGTTGATAATCAAACGGCAGAAGACACGGATGTATTCGATGCTGGTTGTTGTTGTGTTTGTCGGGGTACTTGTTTCCCTTACCTTTTATATCCGTAACAGACGGAAGCGCCTTGCCGAAGCCGAGGAACGTATTGATGCACTGACCCGCCTGCTGGAAGATGCCCAGAAGGTATCGGACAATCAGGAAGAGAATAGCGGTGCTTTCTTCAAGAAGCTGCTTCTTCAGCAGCTGGGTATCATACGGCTTGTTGCCAATACGCCTACCTCACAGAACCAGGCGTTGCTGAAACTTATTTCGGGCATCGGCAATAAGGAGATTCCGGTGGAAGGACTTCTTGCCTGGGCAGACCTTTATCCGGTAATTGATAAACTATACGATGGCTTTTATTCCCGCATGATGGAAAAGTTCGGACAGGTATTGTCTGATAAGGAAGTGCAGATATGCTGTCTGCTCTGTGCCGGTTTCTCCACGAAAGAAATCGGTGTGGTCACCCAACAGACAAGTGCAACCATCTACGTGCGTAAGACTTCCATCCGAAAGAAGATAAATGCAGGCGAAAAACAGGATATTGTGGAGTGCATAAGAGGCATTTAGACCGGAAGAGGCCGGATTAAGACTTTTATAATATGTCATTGTTGATAATCAGTGCTTTATGTGCTAAGTATTAAGACTTTTAATAGTGCGATTTAGTAGGAGTTAAGAGACTTCTTGCCTTAACTTTGCATCAAATCAAAAAACAGAAAGTCTTATGAAAAGTACATTCAGAACAATGGCAATCGCAGCGTGTTTCGCACTTGTATCTCTTACTTCATGTTACTTCCCCGGAAGCGACCAGTATAAAATAAAGTCGGCAACTAAGGAATATGTTAAGTCGCAGTTAGGCGAAGGTGAGAAATTCCGTTACGGATACCTGGAGCGTAAATGTGGTCGTAACGTAGACGGCAAATTTTGCAAGTATGCCGAAGTGCACTATGAGGTAATAAGCGCGTCGGGCGAAACTTCAGAGAAAATGCTCTTTCTGCTGATGTCGGAACATTGCGATTCCGTATTGGATATCTCGGAGGAGAGAGACAAGGAGTGGACCAATAAAGAAACTCTTTCGTCAGAAGAGATAAAGGCAATCATCGAGTCAGCTTTAAAAGACAAACTCTAAACACCGGCATTTATGAAAAAGATTCTTGTTATAGCTATCGTATGCCTGTTGGGTAGCTTTGCCGCAGCGGCACAAACAGTGAAAGTAAACGGTACAATTGTAGATGAACAGAACCGTCCGGTGGAATTTGTCAATGTAGCCCTGATTTCCTTGCCCGACTCTTCATTCGTTACGGGAAGCACCACTGATGGCAAAGGTAAATTTGCTTTGAGAGCCACTGCCGGTTCGGATTTCCTGTTAAGACTCTCTTATATCGGTTACGTCGGCGAACAGATTGTCATCAGGACTCCCCAAGGCACTGTGCAGATGGGAGACATTATCTTGAAAGAACAGTCGGTAGCACTGGACGAGGTGGTAATATCGGGCAGCAATATCACGCAGAAGGTAGACCGCATGGTTGTAGTACCCACCGCTACTGCCATGAAGAATTCCTATAATCCCTACGACCTGATGCTGAACCTTGCCATTCCGCACTTGAAGGTGGATGCTCTTGGTAAAGGCCTGGAAGCCAATGGCGGCAGCGTACAGACACGTATCAACGGTATTGTGGCTACCTCCACCGAAGTGGCAGCCCTCCTGCCCAAGGAGATTGTAAGAATAGAATTCATTGAAAATCCGGGAGGGCGCTATGGCGACAGCAGCCTGGGGGCTGTGGTAGACATCATTGTCCGCCGCCGCGAAACGGGCGGACTGGTCAATATACAAGCCACTAATGCTCCCCACATATTGTTTAGCGAGGACAATGTGGTGGCCAAGTTCAATCATAAAAAGTCACAATGGGGATTGTTCTATAACTTGTCTGCCCGTAACTTCAAGAAAACGTATACGGATATAGATGAGACATATGTGTTGGAAAATAAGACGATACATCGTGTGCAGGAGGGGCTTCACGACCAAAACAAGCACTTTACCCACAATATCGACCTCTCTTACAATCTGACGGAGCAGGATAAGTACGTATTCAACGTCGTGTTCCGCAACAGTGTCTATGATGCCCCTTGCCTGAACCAGTCGAACAAGTTGTATGATGCTGCGGATGCCGATAACTATATCTTCTCCAGACTGAAGAACAAGCAGTCCAGCTACACTCCTTCGCTCGACCTTTATTACCAGCGTACATTACCGAAGAATCAGATGCTTACGATGAGCGTGACCGGTACGCTGATGCACACCGACAATAATAGGCTCTACCACGAATATACGCCTCAAGCCGAAGACCTGGCGATGATTGAAACAGATGTGACGGGGAATAAGCGTTCCATTATCGGTGAAGCCATCTACGACAAGCGTTTCAAGTTCCTCGTATTCAGCGCCGGATTGCGCCACTACCAGATGTATGCCAGGAACGAGTATGCAGGCTCTTCACCCGTCGTATCGGAAATGAACCAGGCAAAGACAGCGGCGTTTGCCGAGGTGCAGGGTAATATCAGGAAAGTGAGCTATGGTGTGAGTGCCGGACTGACCCGCTCTTATTTCAAGGAAGGAGGGGAGGAACATACCTACTATACCTTTACTCCCACTGTCCGTCTGAACTTCTCTCCGCACAAGAACGGCAACATCAACTATCGGTTCAATGTCGAACCCAAGATTCCTTCGCTCAGTGCATTGACCAATGTGGAGCAGGCGATAGATACCATCCAGATAGTACGCGGCAATCCGGCATTGGAGACTTACAGTGTCTTTAACAATACGTTGAACTACTCCTATATGAAGCAGAAGTTCGTCTTCATGCTGAATGTGACACATGGCTATCACAAGAATATCATCATGGAGAGTGTGTTTGCCGAGGGAGACAAGTTGGTTTCGATGAGCGAGAACCAGCGTTCTGCACAGTTTCTGCGCTTTGGCCCTTCTTTCACATTCCGCGGACTGAACATTGGTAGTCTGAAGAATTTCCTGACGCTGAGTATAGATGGTGGATTTACACGTTACTGGTCTAACGGCAATACCTATACCCATACGTATAATGACTTCTATTACAATCTGGTTGCCGTGTTCAATTATAAGCAGTTCTCTCTGTTGGGACAATTCAGTAAAAGGGCGAACGAACTGATGGGCGAAACGATTTATAAGGGCGAGAATCAGACTGCCATTCTGGCCACTTATACCCACAAGCGCCTGCAGCTGGGGGTAGGGATGATGTTCCCGTTCACCAACAACTACAAGACGGGTAAGGAACGGGTAAGCAAAGTGGCACCCTATACCTCGTGGAGCCATGCGAAAGAGATAGGACAGATGGCGGTTATCAAGCTGAGTTATAACTTCGAGTTCGGCAAGCGTTACAAATCATCCGACAGACGCATCAATAACAGCGACAATGAGTCGGGTATTCTGAATGTAGATAAATGATAGTTGTTCCCGTGCTTCGGAGATGTGGGGCGTACAAAAAACGAAGGACTTCCTCGCGGGAGTCCTTCGTCATCTTTATAGGTAATTATTTGAGAGAGAATTTAGTTTAGGCTTATAATTATTAATCTTAAAGTCTATATTTTCCAATGTTAGAGCTTATACAGTCCTTTCTTCGGATAATCCAGTTCCGGATTGCCCTTGTAGCCTACACTGCCACTTCCGCTGGTGCGTACTTTCAGGAAATCTGTGGCATGGCACTTGATGTCGCCTGAACCGGCAACACTGGCGGATGCTTTCTTGGCAACGAAATCGGAAGCAAACAAATCACCCGAACCTGCCACACTGTATTCAGCTTCTTGGGTGCTGCCACTCAGGATGGCGGTACCCGAACCGGCAACGGATGCTCTGGTGAAGTTGGCGGTTACGTTATTCAGCTTCATGTCACCTGAACCTGCAACGGATACTTGGAGGTCATTGCAAGTGATGTTGCTGCTATTGATGTCTCCCGAGCCTGCGATGGAAATATCGAGGTCTGTGCAGGAGATGTTGTTTCCACTGATGTCACCCGAACCAGCCACAGAGATTTTGATGTCATCCGTCTTCAGTCCGTTTTTCAGTTCCACGTCTCCCGAACCTGCCACGGCAATGCCGTTCAGCTTTTCTGCGGACACACGTACTTCCAGTTTATTATAGGATACGCTGACGTTCTTCTTGAAGCCGATGTAGAGGGTATTGTCCTTGACACGGATATCCAGTAAGTCTACAATGTTGTCCGAGGTGTATACTTCCACTGTCGGTTTGCCGGACTTCTGCGTGTAGGTCACGTCGGGGCTGCCGGCTACACTCAGCTTGGTGAAGTTGTCCACTTTTATGTCTTTGGTTACATAATTCTTGCTTGCCTTGACCGTCTTGCTGCCGAAGCCTCCGGAACGGTATGTGTGTTGTTGTGAACAAGCGGTTGTACTGAATGCCAATAAGGCGATTGCGATAAATGTTGTTAGAGCTTTCATATTCTTTTGTTTTTTGTGATTCAGTATTTATTAGTTAGACGTGATCTACCTTGAAAAAGTTGCATATAAAAATGCTTTTTTCAAAGGACGCTCGGTCATCATACTTTAATCAATTATTGTGCCATAAGTGTAAAATGTTGATTATTAAAGGATAGTCGCTTTTGTGTAGTGTTCATTATCGGACACTCCGTCCGCTTTTGTCAGGTATTTGCTTGCGTTTTTGGACGATTCTTTGTTCATTTGCAAAGCCTCTTCCCGCCCCTTTCCTATGGGAGAGGCTTTGATTTATGACAGTAAACCGCATTATAGAAGATAAAGAGCTTGGTCCTTTGTTTGTCCGGGTCAATGCCCGGGCACGGCGTCTTACTTTCCGTACAAAGGAAGATGGAATTTACGTGACTGTGCCTCCCCGGACTTCTCTTGCCGAGGTAGAGAGTGCCATCGAGCAGCTTCGTCCGCGTCTGAAAGCTGCCAGACAGAAGCTGGTCAGAAAGCTGATTGATTTGGATTACCGCATTGATACGGAGTTCTTTAAACTGACGTTGGTCAGCGGACAACGGGAACGGTTCTTGTCCCGTTCGGAATTGGGGGAAATGCAGATAATCTGTCCTCCTGATGCCGATTTCTCGGATGAGAAGTTGCAGGCTTGGCTGCGCAAGGTAATTGAGGAAGCTTTACGGCGAAATGCGAAGATTATTCTTCCGCCCCGTCTGTATATGCTTTCCATGCAGCACAACCTTCCTTACAAGAGTGTGAAGATAAATTCCAGCAGCGGGCGTTGGGGAAGCTGTTCGGCACAAGGCAATATCAACCTTTCCTATTATCTGGTACTTCTTCCCAAGCATCTGATAGACTACGTGCTACTGCACGAACTGGCACATACCCGCGAGATGAATCACGGGGAGCGTTTCTGGGATTTGCTCGACCGGATGACTGATGGAAAGGCACAAGCATTGAGAGCGGAGCTTCGGAAATATCAAACGAAAATAAATGGTTAGAGATTAGTATGGACGGTAAGTAGTTCCTTGTTTTACAGACAGTGATACTGCAAAACTACTGCATACCTCTTGCACTGTCACTGCACTCCTTTTGCAGTGCTGCTGCAATACCTTTGCAGTGACACTGCAACTGTTTTGCAGTAACGCTGCAAAAGGTATGCAGTATCGCTGCAGTGTCACTGCAGGAGTTGTGTAATGTCTTTGCAGTAGCACTGCAAAAGTTATGTGATGTCTTTGTAGTGGCTGTTGGTAAGCCAGGAAAAAGCTTGTTGACTCCGAAATATGAGAGCAAAATGCTTCACAACTTTTTATCCCTAATTTTTTGCCAGCTGCTTCACCTCTTCCCCTTCCTTCTCGAACCGGTATTCGCCCCCTTTTTCGCTTAGCTCAAATAAGGAAAGCTTTTCAGTTGCATTGTTTACAATCATGAGTGCGTTTTGCTCGGCAAAGCGTTTCACTTCGATGGTGAAAGGTTCTTCTGCAATGGTGCGGTTCACCAGCAGGCTGTCGTTGATGAATATGGAAGTGGAATCTCCGGCAAATCCTTTCGTCAGTGTGATGGTGTATGTCTCGATGAAGTTGCGTTCTCCTTCTTTCCGTTGTTGCAGCCTCATGCTCATGTAGACAAAGATGACAACTACAAAAATCACGGCGAAAGCAAGGATGCCGTTGCCTATCATAAACTGCTTGTTGGTATTCAGTCGGTGTGCCATGGATAAAAAGTTTTTTTAAGAATGGTACAAATGTAATGAATAAATTTGAACCGACTGGTTTTTTACTTGCTGTATTCGCTCGGCGTCGCCCCGAATTGTTTCTTGAAGCTGGTCGAGAAATGGGACAGTGTACTGAATCCCGTCATGTCCGCTATCTCTGAGATGGTATATTTCCCTTCCTTTATCAATTTGGCGGCACGGTTCAGCTTGTAGGTCTTGAAGAATACGCTGGGGTTCTCACCCGTCAGCCCCTTTACCTTGTAATAGAATTTGGTGCGGGAGATTTTCAGCAGCTCGGTCATGCGCGCCACGTCCAGTTCCGGATTGGAGAGTTCGTTTTCCATCAGGTGGTAAAGTTCGGTCATGAAGGTGTTGTCTTGCGGGGAGAGCACGTTCTCCTCAATCTCATCCGTTTGGGTGGAACGGCTCAGGAGACTGCGCACTTTCTCACGGTTCTTCAGCTGGGATTTGATAAGCGCCAGCAGGTAGTTGGGCTCGAAAGGTTTCGTTACGTAGGCATCTGCACCGGTATTCAGACCTTCCACCTGGTTCTCTACAGTAGCTTTGGCTGTTACCAGTATCACGGGGATGTGGCATAGTTGCAAGTCTTCCTTTATCTGTCGGCAGAGGTCGTAACCGTTTCTTCCGGGCATCACTACATCGCTCAGTACGAGGTCGGGAGCTTCTTCGCTCATGGCTTTGAAGGCGCTGTCGGCATCGAAGCGGCAGACAACGTTGTAGACGGGAGAAAGCAGGGCCTTCAGGTAGTGGGCCACTTCCGTATCATCGTCTACCACCAGCAGGGTTTGCTTTTGTTGCCGGATGCTCTCTGTGTTTTCCAGTTGATACTGTTCTTCCGTTTGTATCGGAAACGCCTTGTTCTGTTCTTCTTCGGGGAGGGTACATTCTTCGGGGGTATAGGAGAGGTCATTC
>OHRH01001402.1_pt1 | contig 11074 bp, 9 predicted proteins | sample 1578391 | NCBI WGS metagenome assembly OHRH01 (sample SAMEA3879599, study PRJEB24766) | human gut metagenome | biome: human-associated habitat; feature: feces | place: USA | collected 1985/1987 | reverse complement strand
ATTTTTTCAATAATCAGTCTGATTTTTGGAATAATCTGTGTGACAAATGCATTTGATGTAATGAAGACAGCCACTGTTGTTGTCGGTATCATACTGATTTTCAACGGAGTATCAAATATCTGGATTACAAGCCGTGCCACAAAGGCTGAGAGCGCCTACAACAAGCAAAAGGAGTTTGAGGCAACGTTTGTTGAGGACAGAAAAGAGGACAATTAAGCAGTAACAGAAAGGCGGCAGAATGCGTCGGATGGAGTTTAAGATGGAGAGACCCGGACTTACCAAGGTCGGTGACCATCTGAAGGTAACAGAGAGCAAGCTTCCTACTTCATATTATTATACGATAGAGCATGCGATTGCCATGTCGGGAAACTACGTGGTCAGCGAGAGGCTCAAAAGCCGTGAGGGCGATGTCGTGGATGTGAGGGAGACTGAGAAGGGCTACTTTGTCACGATGGAGTTTGATGAGTAATGACACAGCAAGGTAAGAATGCAATAGATCTGGTGCTCGCTGAGAGCCTTATAGAGCTTTCGGCGAAAAAGCCAATCGATAAGATTACAATTAAAGAGATAACGGACAAGGCCGGAGTTATCCGCCCTACGTTTTACAATCATTTTCAGGACAAGTACGAGCTGATAGAGTGGATTATCAAAAGCGAGCTGCTTGAGCCCATCAAGCCACTGCTCAATGCCGGAATGATTTTTGAAGCGATTGTGCTGATGCTCAATAATATCTCGGCAAACAGTGTTTTTTACAAGAAAGCACTAAAGCTGGAGGGTGCAGTGACGTTTAATCAGATTGCCATGAAGTGCGTCTACGAGATGTTTATGAATATCATAAACGAAAAGAGTACAGGAAAGAAATCCAAATACCGCTGGCTCACACCGGAGGTGATTTCTACATATTATGCGCAGTCGTTGTGCTTTATCACGGAGGGCTGGATAGCCCAGGGCATGGATGATATTGAGCCGAAGGAGATGGCTGAGGCATACATGTATCTGATTACGCGCTCAATGGATGATATATTAAGTGAGCTGTAGAGGACAATTGCCATGGAAAAATGACGGCTTAAGCAAGCTCATAAAGAGACACCATAAAGAGGCATGCGTTCATATAAATATGAAAATGCTGTGAAAAAGTGTCAGAAATCAAATACAATATCATATATGTGTCATATCGGATATACAAATTGATGGATTTGTATATCTCACATGACAAATCAAAGAGATTGAATATTTATTTATTCGGTCTTTTTTTTTATACTTCAATACGAAAAAAAGAAAGAGTGGTGAATCTAATGATTAAATTTGGAAAAGGAGTCGTAAAATATCGTGTGCTGATACTGATAGTTGCATTTGCATTGCTTATACCGTCGGGCATCAGCTTTATCAACACGAGAATCAACTTTGATATCCTTTCTTATCTGCCAAGCCAGATAGAGACTATGAAGGGTCAGGATATCATGGTAGATGAGTTTGGAACCGGAGCGTTGTCATTTGTGATCTTAGAGGATATGAAGGATCAGGACATAGAGACTCTGGCTGATGACATTGAGGACCTTAAGGGTGTAAATGATGTCATCTGGTACGGAACAATCGCTGATTCCACATTGCCAAGAGAGGCAATTCCGGATGAGGTGTACGACGCATTTAACAACAAGGATGCAAACAGCCAGCTCATGCTCGTCACCTACAGTGACACAATGGGTTCGGATGAGACAATGGAAGCCGTCAACAAGATGGATAAGATGGTGAAAAACCACTGCTTCGTAGCAGGAATGGCAGCGGTCAACGCAGATACAAAGACACTTGTTATGCAGCAGGCTCCTATATATGTCATCATAGCAGCATTGCTTTCAATGCTTGTCATGGGAATTACAATGGATTCAATAATTGTTCCGATGTTATTCCTCCTAAGCATAGGAATGGCTATTGTCTATAACCTGGGAACAAACTTTATACAGGGACAGATTTCATACCTTACACTGGCACTGACAGCAGTATTGCAGCTCGCCGTAACAATGGATTATTCGATTTTCCTGTGGCACAGCTATCAGGAGCAGATAGACAGATATGACGGAGACAAGAAGCGAGCCATGGCACATGCCATTTCCCACACAATTGTCTCAGTAACAGGAAGCTCAATCACAACAATCGCAGGCTTCGTAGCCCTCTGCTTCATGAGCTTTACACTTGGACTTGACCTGGGAATCGTAATGGCAAAGGGCGTTGTATTCGGAGTTATCGGATGTGTAACTATCCTTCCTGCACTGATTCTTGCATGTGATAAGGCAATCGAGAAGACAAAGCACAAGATTCTCATGCCTGATGTTTCCAGGATTGCAAGCTGGGTAACAAATCATTATAAGATACTTGCAGTGATTTTCATCGTAGTGCTCATCCCGGCAATATACGGATACACTCATGATCAGGTCTACTATGACCTTGCAGGAACCATGCCTGACAGTGCATACAGTAAGCAGGCCAATGAAAGACTCGACAAGGAGTATGCTATGGGTGCCACACATATCATCATCGCACCGAGCAATATGTCAAAGGCAGACAGCATAAGCATGATAAATGATATCAAGAAGGTCGATGGAGTAAAGCTTGCAGTATCGCTTGATTCAATACTCGGACCTACCATACCGGATGATATGGTGCCGGATGAGGCAAAGGAGATATTCAAAAACGGTGATTACCAGATGATGCTTGTGTCATCAAAATATGCGACAGCATCTGATGAGGTAAACAACCAGATAACAGAGATTAAAAAGATAGTAAAGAATTACAGTGAGGACGCAATGCTTATCGGTGAGGCACCTTGTACAAAGGATCTTATCACTATCACAGATACAGACTTTAAGCGTGTAAGTGCAGTATCAATCGTATTGATATTCCTTATCATCCTCATAGTATTCAAATCAGTATCGCTTCCAATCATACTTGTAGCGGTCATCGAGTTTGCAATCTTTGTAAACATGGGAATTCCGGGATTTACAGGAACGAAGCTTCCGTTTATCGCGAGCATCGTAATCGGAACCATACAGCTTGGTGCAACGGTTGACTATGCGATACTTATGACCACAAAGTACAGAAAGAACAGATACACCGGAATGGACAAAAAGCCGGCTATCACAAAGGCACTTGCAGATTCGACAAACTCAGTTATCGTCAGTGCACTCTGTTTCTTCGCCGCAACCTTTGGTGTAGGACTTTATTCAAACATTGATATGATCAGTTCTATCTGTATACTGCTTGCACGAGGCGCAATCATCAGTATGTTTGTAGTAGTATTTATACTTCCGTCAATGTTTATGATTTTTGATAAAGTAATATGTGCCACAAGCGCAGGCTTTAAAAACAAGAACCTGACAGCTTAGTAATCTGATTAATCATAAATGAGGGATAAAATACTTTTTGACCCTCATAACATAAAAATATGACCTCAAAAACAAAATCAGGAGGAATAAGACATGAAATTACCAGAATTGAAAGAAAAGTTAAAAAGTAAATATATTGTCCGTGTTGTAGCCGGAGTCCTCACAATAGCACTTGTAGGTACAGGAATCGGAGCAACAGCGGTTTTTGCCGAGAAGGACAGCACAGCAGTCACAGCCGAGGCAGACAGCACAACAGGAAGCAGCAAGGATGCTGATGACATAGCAGATAAGCTCATGGATAGCGTATCATTAAAGGATAACGATGCAGACAAGGACGAGAGCGTATACCTCATCTCAGATGCAAACGGCAACGTAAACAAAACAATCGTAGTAGATCACCTTAAAAATAAAGACAAAAAGGATACCTTGGAGGATGCTTCAAACCTTTCAGATATCGAGAACGTAAAGGGCAAGGAAAAATTCACACAAAGCGGTGATAAGCTCACCTGGCAGGCCGGCGGAAAGGACATTTACTATCAGGGCACAGCAACAGAGGAACCACCTGTAACACAGAAGGTTACATATTACCTCGATGGAAAAGAAATCTCACCTGAGGACCTTGCAGGAAAATCAGGAAAGGTCAAAATCCGTTTTGACTACACAAATACCACATCATATACAGAGACAGTAAACGGCGAGAAACAGACAGTTTCCGTACCATTTGCAGCAATAACAGGACTTGTACTCGGTGATGGCTTCGAGAATATCGAAGTGACAAACGGCAAGGCTGAGGTAAGCGACTCATCAAGCGTAGTGCTCGGCTATGCACTTCCGGGCTTAAAGAACAGCCTCGGAATCAAGGACAAAGACCTCGATGGCGATGTAAATATCCCTGAATACATGGAAATGACAGCAGATGTAGAGAATTTCTCAATGCCTGCAGCCATGACTTTCGTGGTAAACGCATCTGATTATGTAAGCACAGACGGAATTGACACATCAGACCTCGATGACATGATAAATGACTTAAAGGATGCCTCAACACAGCTTCAGGATGGCTCAAAGACACTGGCAGAGGGTACTGACACACTTGCTGACGGACTTTCAACATTGCAGAGCAAGCTCGGCACATTCGCATCAGGAGTTGGCAAACTGCAGAGTGGACTTAAGACATATACTGATGGTGTTAGTACATTAAGTGGTGGGCTGAATACCCTGAATTCAAATGTACCTACTTTGTCTAATGGTATAACAACATTAAATTCTAGTGCGAAATCACTTAATGATGGGGTGGCTTTACTTAATGCAACTGTTTCAACAAAATTTACTGATTCAGAAAAGCAGACACTTTTAGATCAGGTACACAGTACATTGGCGTCTCAAAAATCGGAAATAGAAAAACAGGCGCAAACAACAGTTGCGTCACAGAAAACAGCCATTCAAAAGCAGGCACAGAGTGCTGTTGACTTACAAAAAACAGATATACAGAAACAGGCACAGAGTACAGTAGCTGATCAGAAAGAAGATATTGAGAAAAAGGCTCAGGCCGCAGTAGACGATCAGAAGGAGCAGATTAAGTCAGTAGCAGCTGAGACAGTAAAACAACAGGAAGCTGCAATAAAAAAACAGGCAGAAGGTGCTGTTGAACAGGAATTTACATCCGGAAAAACCGACTATATAACAAATGAAGCAAAGAAGCAATTAGCAAGTCTTAAGCCGGTAATTGAAAGTGGTGTGAAAGCACAATTTGTACAGAAGATGGCTGAAAAAAATCCTGCAATCACAGATTATGATACAGCAAAGGCTTTTTTTGACCAGAATGTTGGAATGAAAGACGGAGCGGCTGAAGCATGTGTCAATGAACAGATTGATACAATAATAAATAACTTAGCTGGAAGTGTAGCATCAACAGCCAAGGATGCTTCTAAGATTGCAGCGGGAGAAGCAGCATATACAGCAGCAAGTCAGACAGCAGGAGAAGCAGCTTATACAGGAGCAAGCTTAGCAGCAGGAACAGCAGCATATACAGCAGCAAGACAGACGGCAGGAGAAGCAGCCTATGCGGGAGCAAGTTTAGCAGCAACAACAGCAGCCTATACAGGAGCAAGTCAGGCAGCAACAACAGCAGCCTATACAGGAGCAGTTTCAGGAGCTGAGCAGGCTACTATAACGTCTGCAGAGCAGACAAAAGCGACTGTAGCAGCCTCTATTAATCAAAAGCAGGCAAATGGATACAGTCTTGTAACAGGAATGAAGGCACTTGCAGATGGAACACAGACATTGTATAACTCAGTACCAACTCTCACAAGCGGTATCAAGCAGCTTGTAGACGGTTCAAACACACTTGTAGCAAACAATGCACAGCTCAACAGCGGAGCCTCACAGCTTGCAGATGGAACAAATCAGATAGTTTCAGGTGTTGACCAGCTCACAACAGGCTCTAAGACACTTTCAGAGGGTGCACACACACTTGCAGACGGTATGGTACAGTTCAATGAGGAAGGAATCAACAAGATTCTTGACGCATACAACGGTGACTTAAAGCCATTCACCGACAAGCTTCAGGCAGTAATTGACGCAGGTGAGGAATATCAGACATACTCAGCAATAGCTGATGGACAGACGGGCTGCGTTAAGTTCATATATAAATTAGCTTCAATAGATGCTAAGGCAAATAGCGACAAATAATTAATTAAAGGATGTTTAAAGATTATGGGAGGCAAAAATGGGCTGGATAGAATATCTGTTAATCGTGGCGGGAAGCTCACTGGAGATTTTCGTTGCGATGGAATGTCAGGGATCCCTGATCCAGAAAGTAAATAAGAAACAGCTTACAGCCATTTGCTTCATAGTTGCAGTTTGCCAGTTGTTAGCAATGTACATCGGGTATTTCCTGTCAAGCTTTCTTAATGGGAAATACTCGGTGAAGGATGAAGCACTTTTAGGAGAGATAATTTCTATCGGAATACTGATAGGACTGGGAATCAGGCTTATAGGAAAGGCTATAAGAAATGAAAGGATTGAGGAGCATTGTCAGGCACAGCTTGACATGAAAAGAGTGTTAAGGATAGCAGGAATCACCGCATTTTATACGGTTCTTGCAGGAATAGCATTCGGCTTCCTCGGTACCGGACTTTTCACCATTATGATAATGGTGGCGATGCTCACTGTCATCTGTATAGTGGCAGGCATTTACACAGGATATCACTTCGGTTTCGAGCAGAAGACAAAGGTATATATCGTGGGGGCGATACTCTTTTGGGCGGCTGGAATTGATGTGATAGTAAGGCTTGTAAGTGCAAAATAATGCATAGGGCTCTGTTCGTAAGGACAGGGCTTTTTTGCTGTCCATTGAAGTATGAAATCCTTTGCTTGCAATGTCAAAGTAAATGCTATAGAATATTTTCATATCAAATTAAACGCAAATGAGGAGATTTAAAGTTATGAAACAGAAATTGAGAAACCTTTCGGCACCGGCAAATATAATATTTGCCATTCTTGCAGTTTTTATTTTCATTGCACCCTTGCAGTGGAGCGGAAAAGTTCTGGGACTGATTCCGGGCATGGAAAAGGCGGATGATTATCTGCTGCAGGCTATTGTGGAGACAGTTGTTTTAGTTATTTTTCTTGGCATCACATATATATTTGGGCTGTGGGATATTTTTAAGGAAAATGCAGCAGGATGGACAAGAAGCTTATACACAGGCGGTTTTTTCATAGTGTACTGTTTGTATGCTGTTGTTTCAGGCATTTATTTGTGCTTTTTGGGTGAGCATGGTGATGTGAAGGCATTTTACAACATCATCTTTTTCTTTATTGCGGTCTGCCTTGTAGGGCTCGTTGAGGAGCTGGTGTTCAGAGGAGTGGTGTTTAATCTGCTGCTGAGAGCTTTTCCAAAGACGAAAGGTGGAATCACAGGAGCCGTAGTTTTGGGAGGCGTACTGTTTGGATTGATGCATTTTTCCAATATGGGCGCAGGGGTTAAGTTCAGCAGTTGTCTGATACAGGTTATTTCAGCAGGTCTCATGGGTGTGCTGTTTTGCATGATATACGCGTCTACACGCAATTTCTGGATGCTTGCCATTTTCCATACTGTTGTAGATATGGGAGGGCTTTTATCATCGGGAATATTTGAGGGAGGCGGAGTGGCCGACAGGATTAATGAGTTTTCGGCAATGAACTGTATTGCATTTGTCGTGCTCGGTATTCCTATGCTTGTTATGCTGCGTAAGTCAAGGCGTATCCGTCTTGAGATGCTTTACAACAATGTGACCATCATAGATGACGAGAGGGAGGGCGCTAAGCTGGCAGTGGTTTCACTGGTGCTTGGCATTTGCAGTATTATTTTCTCGTTTTTTGGCTATCTGATGGGGCTTGGAATTGTCGGCATGCTTGCTTCCAAAATGTCAAAAAGGGCAAAGCAGTATAACAATGCAATAGCAACTGCCGGTATGATTACATCAATAATAGGATTTGTACTGTCGGTAATCTGCACGATTGGCATGATGGTGCTGTTTGCAAGTGGCATTTATGACAGACTTGTTAATATGACTATGTAAATTAAAGTAACTGATTTGACAATATGGTAAAAATACCATATAATATTTTGTGAGAACAATGGAGAAGAGTTATGGGATTTTTGAATTGCGAGCTAAGGTAGGAACAGATATTTCGAGAGTATTATATTTTTTCTATTATGAAGGAAGAATAGTATTGACACATGGATTCATTAAAAAAACTCAGAGGACACCGGCTGGTGAAATTGAAAAGGCTAAGAAATATAGAAGAGATTATATAGAAAGGCATGGTAAATAATATGAGATATGACGATTATTTACAAGAGCAGCTTAAAAATCCTGACGTAAAAAAAGAGTGGGACGATCTCCAGCCTGAGATGGATGTCATAAGGGCTATGATAGATGCGCGCATTAAAAATAATTTGACTCAAAAAGAGCTTGCGGCACGTACAGGCATTGATCAGGCGGATATTAGTAAGCTTGAGAATGGAACGAGAAATCCATCTTTGAAACTTTTAAAGAGGCTTGCGCATGGAATGGGGATGCAGTTGAAAATTGAATTTGTACCAATGCAGCCGTTAAAAAAATAAAATTGAACGGATGCTGCAATAATACGAAGCAGACCTTTGAATGTGGCATAAAGTCTACATTCAAGGGTCATTTTTTAAGGAGAAACCATGAATATTTTACTGACAGCAATAAATGCAAAATATATACATTCAAACCTCGCAGTTTACTCACTGCGCGCCTGTGCCGGGGAGTACAGGGATGCTGTGGAGCTTGCGGAATACACGATAAACAATCAGAAGGATTACATTCTTGAGGAGCTTTATAAGAGAAAGCCCGACGTACTTTGTTTTTCGTGCTATATATGGAATATTGATTATGTGACTGATATTGCACGCGAGTATAAAAAGCTTTGTCCGTCAGTGCCGATATGGGTTGGAGGCCCTGAGGTGTCTTACGAGGTGGAGGCATTTCTGCGGGAAAATCCATACATAGACGGTGTGATGATAGGCGAGGGAGAGGATACCTTTAGAGAGCTGTGTGGTTACTATGCGCATAAAAGAAAGCTGAGTGATATTGCAGGCATTGCTTTCAGAAAAAACAGCACAGGTAATAGTACAAGTAATAGAACAAGTGTGAACAACGCAGGCTGCAAAGCGGATGAAATAGTATTTACAAGTCCACGCCCAATCAAAAACATGAGTGAAATCCCATTCTGCTATGATACTCTCGATGATTTTTCAAACCGCATCATCTACTACGAGAGCAGCAGGGGATGCCCATTTTCGTGCAGCTACTGTCTGTCATCGGTGGATAAGACACTGCGTTTTAGGGATACTGAGATTGTCAAAAGGGAGCTTAAGTTTTTCATAGACCAGAAGGTGCCTCAGATTAAGTTTGTGGACAGAACCTTCAACTGCAATCATGCTCATGCCATGGAGCTGTGGCGCTTTATAAAGGCGAATGACAATGGTGTGACAAACTTTCACTTTGAGATATCGGCGGATCTGCTGAATCAGGAGGAGATTGAGCTGATTTCTGATATGAGGCCGGGGCTGATACAGCTTGAAATCGGTGTGCAGTCCACTAATGAGGTCACGATTAAGGAGATTCACAGGACTATGAAGCTTGAGAGGCTTAAGGAGGTTGTGAGGCTCATTCAAAGCGGCAACAATATCCACGAGCATCTGGATCTGATTGCAGGGCTGCCATACGAGGACTATGATAGCTTTGGGCGTTCTTTTGATGAGATTTATGAGCTTAAGCCAAACCAGCTGCAGCTGGGATTTTTAAAGGTGCTCAAGGGCTCGTATATGTTTGAGCATGCCGCGGAATATGGTATTGTCTACCATGACAAGCCACCGTATGAGGTTATGTCCACAAAATGGCTTTCGTTTGATGATGTGATAAAGATTAAGCGCGTCGAGGATATGCTTGAGGTGTATTACAACAGCGGACAGTTTGAGATTACGATGAAGCTCATGGAGTGTATCTTTGACAGTGCGTTTGAGTTTTTTCAGGAGCTTGGAGATTTTTATGAGGCAAACGGCTATTTTGGAATGAGCCATTCGCGCATCAGAAGGTGCGAGATACTGCTTGAGTTTCTGGCTTTATACCTGCATGGCTGTGACAGCGATGCTATAACTTCTGTGGGATTATCCGAAAATGCCATAGATAGAGATAATACTGATTTTGATGAAAATGCGCAGATTTACAGCATGATTCAGGAGTCACTCATCTTTGATTTGTACTATCGTGAGAACTGCAAGAGCCGCCCGAGGTGGGCCGCAGATATAGGAAGCTTCAAGCATATGACACATGCATACTGTAAGAATGGAAAGCTGTCGCATGTGGAGCCGTTCCACTATATTTTTCCGGACAAGCACACGCGCAAGCTGGATGAGCTGCCAAAGTATCATAAGGAGCCGGTGTGGGCGCTTTTCCACTACGACATGAGAGACCCGCTTGACCACCAGGCGCTGGTGGAGTATATAGAATAACAGTAACGCGATATGGCTATAGCGGAGTATATAAAATAGCAGTAACGTGAAATGACTATAGTGTTAAAAGCCGGAAAGGTTTACAGACTAAGAAAAATGAGCAACATAGATAATATAAAAAATTACACGGTGATTGACCTTGAAATGACAGGTCTTTCAGCTAAAAATGACAAGATAATAGAGATAGGTGCAGCACGTGTGAGGGGCGGCGAGATAGTGGATACGATATCCACACTGGTAAATCCGAAGCAGCATATTCCACAACGTGTGCAGGAATTAACGGGAATTACCGACAGTGATGTGGAAAACGCGGCAGATATGGACGAGGCTGTGGATAACCTGCTTGATTTTATCGGGGATGATATCATACTCGGGCAGAATGTGACCTTTGATTACAGCTTTTTAAAGCAGTGGGCGGTAAATCACAAGCGAACCCTCTCGCTGAATGCATATGATACGCTGAAAATAGCCAGAAAATGTCTGCCTGCTGAGCAGTCGAAGAAGCTGGAGGATTTGTGCGAGTATTTTGGTGTAAACAGGGAAAATGCGCACAGGGCGCTCGATGATGCGATAGAGACAAAGCAGATATTTGAAAAGCTGCTTGCACTGATGGATGAAAAGGGTGAGCCGGTGGAGTCAAAGCCGCTTGTATACAAGGCAAAAAAACAGA
>OHRH01001394.1_pt1 | contig 11146 bp, 8 predicted proteins | sample 1578391 | NCBI WGS metagenome assembly OHRH01 (sample SAMEA3879599, study PRJEB24766) | human gut metagenome | biome: human-associated habitat; feature: feces | place: USA | collected 1985/1987 | reverse complement strand
TTGTTCTTTTCATATCATACTGTGTTTGATGTTTTTTCATATAAACGCAGACGACTGCTTTCGTTTCCCGATTCTTTCGGGTAATTGAGGGTAAAGTTGTGTGTTCCATCGAAAAACTTTACCTTTGCGGGCATTAAGGAAACGTTTCACGAAAAATATGGGAAAAGGAAAATTAGCGAAATTCGCAGATATGGCGGAATATCCGCATGTGTTTGAATATCCGTATTCGGTGGTGGATGAGGTCCCTTTCGAGATGAAGGGACGCTGGAAGCAGGATTTCTTCAAGAACGAGAATCCGATTGTCCTGGAACTGGGATGCGGACGTGGGGAATACACCGTAGGACTGGCACGCCGTTATCCGGGCAAGAACTTTATCGGAGTAGATATCAAGGGAGCCCGTATGTGGACAGGGGCGAAAGAATCGCTTGAGGCAGGTATGACGAACGTTGCCTTCCTCAGGACCAGTATCGAACTGATCGCCCATTTCTTTGCTGCCGGAGAGGTGGCCGAGATCTGGCTCACCTTCCCTGACCCGCAGATGAAGAAAGCGAACAAACGCCTTACCTCCACTCGCTTCATGAAGATGTACCGCGAGATACTGGCGGGAGATGGCATCATACATCTGAAAACAGACAGCAACTTTATGTTTACTTATACCCGCTACATGATTGAGGAAAACCGTTTCCCGGTAGAATTTATTACGGAGGATCTTTATCATTCCGATCTTGTAGATGATATCTTGGGCATTAAAACTTATTATGAACAACAGTGGCTCGATCGTGGTTTAAGTATAAAGTATATCAAGTTCCGGCTTCCCCAAGCAGGAGAATTGCATGAGCCGGACATTGAAATAGAGCTTGATTCGTATCGTAGCTATAACCGTAGCAAGCGGAGCGGATTGCAAACCAGCAAGTAAAGGGATTTACGATTTGACGATTTACGGTTTTGCGATTGATAAATGATGATCTCTAAGTTATCAATCGTCAAATCATCAATCGCCAAATCATAAATCATCGGTCATCATTTATCAATCGTCAAATTGTAAATCGTCAAATCGTAAATAATTATGGCACTTTATCCAAAGTTAATATTAGATGCATTGGCAACAGTGCGTTATCCCGGTACCGGAAAGAATCTTGTTGAGGCTGAGATGGTGGCCGATAACATGCGGATTGACGGGATGAAGGTCAGCTTCTCGTTGACATTCGAGAAACCGACTGATCCGTTCATGAAGTCAATGGTGAAGGCTGCCGAGACAGCTATACATACGTATGTCTCTCCCGAGGTGGAGGTTGTGATTACGACTGAAAGCCGTCAGGCGGCACGTCCGGAAGTGGGTAAACTATTACCCCAGGTGAAGAATGTTATCGGAGTGTCTTCCGGAAAAGGTGGGGTAGGCAAGTCCACGGTTGCTGCCAACCTTGCCGTGTCTTTGGCAAAGTTGGGTTATAAAGTAGGTTTGCTGGATGCTGATATTTTCGGTCCTTCTGTGCCTAAAATGTTCCAGGTGGAAGATGCCCGTCCTTATGCTGAGCAGATTGACGGTCGTGATTTGATTGTGCCGATTGAAAAATATGGTATCAAGTTGCTTTCTATCGGTTTCTTTGTCGACCCTGATCAAGCTACTTTATGGCGTGGAGGGATGGCTAGTAATGCTTTGAAACAACTGATTGGAGATGCCGCATGGGGAGAACTGGATTATTTCATATTGGATACGCCTCCGGGCACCAGTGATATTCATCTGACTTTGGTGCAGACTTTGGCTATTACGGGAGCTGTAATCGTCAGTACACCTCAGCAGGTGGCTTTGGCTGATGCGCGCAAGGGAATCAATATGTATACCAATGATAAAGTAAATGTTCCTATTTTGGGATTGGTGGAGAATATGTCATGGTTTACTCCTGCGGAACTTCCTGAAAATAAGTATTACCTTTTCGGAAAGGAGGGTTGCAAACAGCTGGCAGAGGAAATGAATGTGCCTTTGTTGGGACAAATTCCTATTGTGCAGAGTATCTGTGAAAATGGTGATAAAGGAACTCCGGCTGCTTTGAATGAGGACAGCATTACCGGGCGTGCATTTATAGAGTTAGCTGAAAATGTTGTGAAGCAGACTGAGAAGCGTAATGCGGAACAGGCACCGACACACATTGTGGAGATGAAGAAATGATTTAGGAATATATTTTTAAGATGAAAAGAGACTGTTCGGAACAGCCTCTTTTCTGTTTTTATGCTCTTTATTGCAGTTTGAAAGTTACAGGAACAGTGTATCTGCAACGTACTGCTTTGTCTTTTACAGTTGCCGGCTTCCATTTTGGCATGGATTTTACAACCCGTGCTGCTTCAGCATCCAGTTCGGGGGTAATGCTGCGTACTATGCTTACATGGTCTACCGAACCATCTTTTTCAATAACCATCTGTACGATTACTTTACCTTGTGCTCCTTCCTTTTGCGCTGTTACGGGATATTTTATGTTGCGTGCCAAATATTGCAAGCAGGCTATCATACCTCCGGGGAATTCAGGCATATTGTCTGCTATCTGGTATACGGGGTCTTCTCCGACAAGAAGTAATCTCACCAGTTCCGGATTTTCCATATCTTTGATGGGGCAGAGTTCTTTTACCGTGAATTTTCCTTCTTGATAACCTTTATGGTTAATGGCAATGGTTTCGCCTACTCCTACTGTTAACTGAGCTTCTCCGTGAGCGTTTGTCGTGGCTTTGGCATTTGTTGAAGAAGAAATAAGTTCTACTCCTGCAAGTTGTTGGTTATCATTATTGGATATTTGTAACTTGATCCGTATTTGTTTGCCGGCTTTGATGTAGGCGGCAATATCATCATCGGTATCGAAAATGGCAGTGACATTCGGTTTGTTTGCTGAAAGTAGAAGTGATTGGTGTTTGGAACTTTTAGGAGAGGAAACGTCTAGGGAAACATACTTGGGAGTCGTCATATCCACTTCTATGGTAGCCTTTCCTTCTGCATTGGTTTTGAAAGTTTTTACTTCATTACCCGGTTTGATTTGCAGAGTAATATTAGGCTGAGGCTTACCTTCACTATTGGTTACGGTAATAGTGAAAGTCACCAGACCTTGTACTGTTGTGTTGACAAAAGATGCCACTTCTTCCCTTTCGGGGCGTGGGGTGCTTTCTTCCGTGGAATAGATTAACCTTTCGGCTGTCCGTGCCACGGTTTCAATGTTGCTGACCAAGAGTAGAGCAGCAGTCAGCGGTGCAAACAAGGCATATTTGATATGCCCTGTGGTGCGGGTTCTTTTTTTGTTCATCATTTTAATTCTGTTTTTTAAGTGTGATAAGTTGAAATTATTATATAAACCGGTTTGTCTGTTTTGGTTGGCTAATCCCAAAAGGTGATATTGATATGCTTTCTTATTTGTGCCGGATTCCATTACTTTATGATCGGCAAGGTATTCCAAATTGAGTCTGATCTCTGTTTTCAGCAGCCATGCAAAAGGATTCATCCAGCAAATGATATTCACTATTTCACTGATAATGACATCTATGGAATGCCATTGGCGGACGTGGGTCTGTTCGTGCGTCAGGATTTCTTGTTTTTCATCTTCTTTCAGTCCGGGCAGATAGATGAAAATCCATTGCCAGAAAGAGAATGGATTGGCAGGTTCTGATAGACTGCGTATGGATATTTGGTCTACATTTATACTCTTGCTTTTTAAGACAAGGCGGAAAATACTGCTTAGTTGGATCATAAATCGTGCGGATAATAAAAGGATTCCAATCCAATAGACGAACTTTATTATATCAAGCAGGTCGGGTGTGGGAATAGCAACAGGAGCTGTGACTACTGTGGCAGTGGAAGTATTTGTTTCTGTCAGCATCATCAGTGCGTAGTAATCTGCCAGTTCATTGATGGCAGGTTGTTCTTTCACCCATGCTTGCATATCCATCAGCGGATAAAGAAAAGAGAGGGCAAGAAAACTCAGCAGTGCGATACGACGCCACTGGAAGAAAGTGTCGCGACAGCAGAACAGCTTGTAGAAAGCATAGAATAAGGCGATGCCTATATTTACTTTCAGCATGTAGATGAGTTCGGGTGCTGTAGTTATCATAGTATTTGTGAATTTAGCAGGATTATTTATCTTCTTCTTTCTCTATCAAGTTGATAATGTCTTTCAAGTCGGCTGCGGAGATTTTTTGCTCTTTGGCGAAGAAAGATACCATTTCCTTGTATGAGTCAGCAAAATAGTTCCGGACCACACCACTTACAAATGTGCGTTTGTATTCGCTTTGTTTAACCACTGGGGTGTATTGATAAGTGTTGCCGAATCGTTTGGCCGTAACGTACCCTTTTCTTTTCAGGTTGTTCACTATGGATGCCACCGTAGTATAAGGCGGCTTGGGTTCGGGAAATTTAGCAACTATGTCTTTCACGAAACATTCTCCCATGCTCCAAATATGAAGCATCACTTCTTCTTCTTGTATCGTTAGCTTTTCCATAAGAAAATGAATTGATTACGATGTTTTCGCAAATCTACGAAAAAATCGTAATAAGCAAAAGGAATGGGAGTTAATTAGTGTGAATACAGATTGTGGGCAGATAAAAAAACAAAGTGAAGAATCCGGCTGTGATAGATTGAAGCGGACCCTTCACTTTGGCATGAAAATGACAGATGAAGTAAAGTTTATTTTTTGTGTAGAATATAATGGTCTGCTAACTCTCCTGTTATTGCCTGTTTGTCTTGATTGAGAGCGATCAGGGTATTCTCACCGACTTTATAATATTGCTTATCCTCTCCATTAATTAAAGTCATGATATTACCTTCAACAGAGTAAGTTCCATATTCTTTGAAAGTAGCATCCTGCCGGTCAATATATTCTGATATCAACTCAAAAGTCTTGTCTTTTTTAATAGTCAGGGTCATGTTGATACCCGGACAGTCGGCAGCCGGAAAAGTTCCGGTGTAAGTACCGTCATAATCCAATGAGTTTTCTGCATTGTGCATATCCGTTGTTTCGGTGGAGGTTGCAGAATCGTTAGTGTTTTTGGAGTTGCTGTTACATGAAGTAATCAGCAGGCATACGCATGCCAGAATAAAAAGTTTTTTCATCATAAATAATTCATTTAGTTCTTAATTTATAAACAAATTCAGACGACATTTGTTCTGCGTCTTTTCTTAATCTCTTTTAATCTTTCGTATACATGTCTGCGGCTTAAGGTAATCTGACGACGGTATACGATGCAGGTGGTAAGGAAATAAACACCTGTTTGTATCCACAATACCCGGTACTCTGTCAGCACATCGGTCAGTGTGGCTCCCATATTGTTGATGCGTACAAAGCCGTTGATGCCGAAAGTGGAAGGGAACAGCCACGAAACCACCTCCCAGAATTTAGGAATGGCAGTACCTGGCCACGAAATGCCTGAGATAAATAGCAACGGTACTGAGGTAAATACATAAATCATCATACAGGCTTCCCGATGGTGAATAAAGATAGAACAAGTCATCGCGAAAAAGATGCATGCCAGTATATAGGGAAACATGAATGCCGCTAGGGTTCCGGCTTGAGCTATTTGTACCAGGCTGAACATTTTGGGAACAAGGCAGAGCATATAGGTAGCCATGACAGCATATATCATAAGGTAAGTCAGTGATTTGCCTAAAACAATGCGCAGCGTGCCATGATAATGGCGGCTCATGGGGATAAGGTCTCGAAAACGGTTGTTCTCACGAGCAGTTCCGGCAGATAGACCTACTCCTAGCAGTAAAGTTTGTTGGATAATCAGTATCAGTACGGCGGGTATCAGGAAGCTGGCAAAACCGTTCTGCGGATTGAAAATGGAAATATCCTCATACGCTATGGGAGACGTGCTCACTTCATCTTGTCGGATGGTTGTGTTGCCGGAGCGTTCTATCTTTATCTGTTTGTTCATTACCAGCGAGGCATTGGTGTTGGCTGTCAGCATGGCTTTGTAGTATAGCATACCGCTCATGTCACAGTAGATGGTGACATGGGTTTGAACTCCTTTAGTAATGTCGCGGCTGAAGCTTTCAGGAATATAGATGATGCCATACACTTTGCCGTTCTTCAATAAAGTTTTTGCTTCTTCCATATCACTGCAATGAGATACTATTTCCAAGTCGGCACCTGCATCTACCAGACGCAGGTATTCACGGCTGAGGCTGGAACGGTTGTTATCTACTACAGCAGCAGGGACTTCACGTACTGTTTCATTGGTATATATAAAGGTATAGAGAAGCGGATAGCCTAGTGGTACCAGAATGAAGAAGATAAGTACACCCTGATCCTTTACAACTGCTTTCAACTCTTGCCACCAGATGTAGAAAAGGTCCTTGGTTCCTTGTGAGATGATATCTTTGAGTTTATATGTTTTCATACCTGTTTGCCGTTTTAGGGAATATATACATAATGTAATAGTACTGTGCGCAGTCTTTTCAGTATAAAGAAAGGCAACAGCATGAATAACATCAACGCGACTACTGAATGCCATGCGTAAATCAGCGGATATCCGTTAAGTGCCAAATCTACATAAATCAGGAAGTAGTGGCGTAACGGGAATAGATTGGCCAGTGCCTGTAATACAGGATTCATTGCCATAACCGGAAAACTCATACCCGATATGGAGAAAGAAATCACCCCCCATAGGGAGGCGGTGCTCAGTGCCAAGCGGACTGTTGTAAACAATCCGAACAGAAATACTCCGAAAGCCTGTGAAGCCAGTACTAGTAACAGACCGGCAAACAGCATGGGCAGTATACCGCTATTACAGGGATAGTGCAGGAAACCGTATAGATAAACATTATAGAAGGTGGCCATGACAAAGAAAACTACAGTCTGGGGCAGCAATTTGCCGGTCAGGGCTACGGTGATGGAATTGTCTGCCATGCCCATCCATTCTTTTTGGGTGTTGGTTTTCATTTCACTTCCAATGGTATAGACGGTGGTCATAAAGATAAGCAGCATCAGGATACCCGGTATGATGGTGTTACTCAAATATACAGAGTAATTGAGCCATGGATTGTTTAATACATGAGAGTCGATGACTATGGGCTGCAGGAATGCCATGGCCTGGTCTTCTGTAGCTCCTTTGGCATATAAGGTGGCACGGCCGATGGCTCCACCCGCCAGCTCGGACATGGTGCGCTGGTCTTTATAGAGTAATGAACCTGCTACCAGATAGGAGTAGTTGGTATAAAAGGAAACCTTGGGTTGACGGCTTGCTAATGCCTTCTCGGTAGTTCCTTTTGGAATATAGTAGAAAGCATAGATCTTTCCTTGCTGCATGGCTTTGCGGGCATCCGCGAAACTGGGGTAATGTGCTATGATTTTAGTCTGCTGAAAAGCGTCCAGATTACGGATGATGCTGCGTGTGGTAGCTGTGTTGTCCAAATCGACCACACCTGCCGGCATATCCGTAGGGAGTCCGTTCCACATTAATGTAGTGAAGAAGAGATAACAGAACAAGGGAGCTATGATCATGCAGAACAGATATAGCGGTCTTGTGGCGATGCGGAACACTTCACGCCGGGCTATGCGGAATATACGGTTATGGACAGTATTGTTCATTGTTTGTTATTTCTCGATGATGGCACTCATTCCCGGACGCAATCCGTCTGTTCTCTCTACAGGAACAGCTTTCACCTCGAAGGTCTTCAGGTCGAATTGTCCCGTAGTCTTGGTTGCTTTCCAGGCAGCATATGTACCCAGATCTTTCATATAAGTAACCTTGAATTTTATTTCTTTGTCAAAGGCAGGAATAAATGCGCTAATCTCATTTCCTACGGTAAAGTCTTTTAGGAAATCTTCGCGTACATTAAATGTTACCCACATGTCATTCAAGCGGGCCACGTTCATAATGGGGGCACCGGTACCTACCAGTTCGCCTGCTTTGGGAAAAATTTCGGTCACTTCTCCATCAGCTGACGCGGTCAGTATCGTTTCGTCTATGTAGGAGGAAACTTCGGCTACAGCACCTTTGGCACGTTCTACTTGGGCTGCGGCTGCTGCTTTGTCTTCACGTTGTGCACCGTTCTTTGCCATTTCGTATTGGGAGCGTGCTGCTTTTTCTGTAGCGGTCATGGCATCAAATTGTGCTTTGGCTTCATCACGTTTTTGCGCGGACATTACGCCTTGTTCAAAGAGCCGGTTGACACGGTTGTATGACTTTTCAGCAATTTCTACTCCGGCTTTGGCTTTCTGCCACATTTCGTAGGCAGCTTGCAGTTGCTCTTGGCGGGTACCTCGTTGTGCTTTTTCATTCAAGGCTTGTGCTGCTTGTTCGGCAGCTTGTGCTTGAGAAAGTTTGGCTTTTACATCGGGGGCTTCAAGGATAGCCAGTGTGTCACCGGCTTTTACTTTGTCTCCTTCCTTTACACGAAATTCCAGAATGCGTCCCGGCACTTTGCTGGATACACGGTATTCGTCGGCTTCTGCTTGCCCCTGAATGATTTCCGGACCTTTACCCAGTGTAAAGAAACCTATCAGTGACACTATGACAATGACTGCTGTCAGTGAAATAAATGCCAGCAAAATATTGCTGTGTTGTGATCTTTCTGCCATATCTTTTCGTTTTTAATCTTTAATTTTTATTTAAGCACTCCCATTGATTTGCGCAAATAGACTTCAGTCAGTTTTACATCAATCTGAGCGTCTATTTTGTCCGACTGGGCAGATAACCAAGCGGTTTGCGCTTCCAATACGTTACTGGTAGGAATGACTCCTTCCATGAATCCCAGTTTGGCATAGCGCAGATTCTCGTCTGCTTTTTCCAGATTTTTTTCAGCCATACTCAGGCGTTTGGCTGCTTCATTTACTTTATAGCTGGCTTGGCTTACCTGCAATTCTACCTTTTCTTTTGCATCTGCCAGTTGGTAGCGGGCAATGTTTGCTTCCGCCTTGGCAGCTTTTACCTTATACATTCCTTCGCCCCAGTTCCATATTGGAATTTGTACCATAGCGCCAACAGCCCACATGCCGCGGAATTTGCGTTCAAAGCCGTTTACCAATGAGGGATTGGTTACCATGTAGTTGGCGGTCAGAGCTACTGTAGGAAGAAATCCCGCGCGGGTGATATTGACTTTTTGGTCATAAATTTTATTAGCTAGATCCAAACTTCGTAATTCTTCGCGATTTGCCAAAGCGGTGGCTACATTATCACCTACATGATATTCAAGGAGAGTTAAGCTTTCTACGTCTTCATCTGCTAAACGTATTTCATCATTTAAAGGCAGACCGCATAATTGGCATAGTACCATTTTAGATAGGCTTAATCCGTTGTCTATTTGTGTGAGCTTCATTTCGGCTTCATTCACTTTTACTTTTACACTTAGTCCGTCGGCTTTGGTGGCGACACCTTCGGTTATCATTTTATCTACATCACTGTCCAGTTGGCTGACCAGTTGCAGATAGCTTTGGGCTAGTTTTTTCTTGTTTATCAGTGAGATGACTTGCCAGTAAGCTTGGTCGGTACTCAAAATGATATCCTGCATACCGGTGGCGTGCTGTGATTCGGCCAGTTGTTCAGCGTATTTGGTGATTTTATTGTAGGCAACGATTTTTCCTCCCATGAAGATGGGTTGGGTAAGGGTCACAGCTCCTGCATACATATTGCGTGTGTCGGTGCGCAGCGCATCTACCAAACCTTGTCCTACCTTGTTCAGTGCATTTCCAATACCTGGGATGAGGGGAGCAAGTGGTTGCAGTATTTGTGCGAGTTCGGGATTGGAAGCTGCCAGTTGTTGGAAAGTTTCCTGTATGGAGCCTTGGGCGGTAGTCCCTATCTGACTGATAGCTCCCTTTTGTTCGTCACTTAATAAAGAGATTTCTTTCTGAGTGTGCATATAGGTTCCTATAGCCGCAATCTTAGGAAGATAATTGGTAAAAGCCGTTTTCTTTTCATAATGTGCAGCTGTTATCTTTTCAGCTGAAATGCGCAACTCTTTATTGTTGGATAATGCTAAAGCACGACAACTATCTAAGGTGAGTGTGCTTTGGGCTGAAATACTATCTAAAACACCGATAAATAGGATAAAAGCTGCAATCTTTTTCATTATAGTGTTCTTGTTTTGTTGTTTTTAAGTTGTTTATGCAACAAAAATAAGACAAATCTTCAAGAAAGCCATATTCTGGATGTTATTTTAAAATATTTTTATAATTCTGCAATCTGTATGTTTACTGCTTTTGCTTGGTGGAGAAAAAAACAGCCGGTTCGTTTCCAACCGGCTGTTTTTTTATTAAATATATTGAAGGAGAGAATGTTCCTTGTTATTTCATGCTGAAAGCTTGTTGTCCTATCATGGTTCCATCAGCGAAAATATAAACATGATAAGTTCCGGCAGGCAAATATTCCTCTACGTCCCAATATACGGTTACATTTTGTTCTTCTCCGGTGTATTCTATGTATTTCTTGATGGAATAAACCAAATTACGGTTTTCGTATGGGAATGTGTTTGAAGCGTTTTTGGTTAGTATGTCATTGTCTGGTTTGGCAATACGTATATATAAAGTACGTTCACCTGTTTTGGCGGTAATATTCTTGACAATGGTGAACGAGATGGCTATCTTTTTCACATCTTTTACTTTCTTGGCTGTTTTACCACGTTTATTTCTAGGCTCTACGCTAATTCCTGTGGCATCCAATTGGGCTGCCAAGGTGACCTTTTCATTCAGATTTTTTTTCTCTTGCGATAAATTATTGATTTGACGGGTTGCCTGCGTATATTTTTGTTTTACTTCTTGGTTTTCTTCAGCTAGTGCTTGGTTGAGTTTGTTCAGTGAATCTATTTGGATAACATAGGTGCGTAGTACGGCACGTACTGTTTTCAGTTCTTTCTTCAAACGCATGATCTCAGCTGCGTTACTGGTCTTTACTTGTCGTAATTCTTCTAGCAGCCGCTGTGTTTTCAGCTTCTCACTCTCCAGCTTTTCGCGCAAGGAATCATTGTTTATCTGTATCTGAAGTTCATCATATTGGGTGGCGAAAGTGGTATATTCGTTTTCCATTTCCAGTTTTTCCACAGCGAAGAGTTCGCTCATTTCCTTATTCTCTTTTGCTTGATGAAAAGCATAAAAAGAAACTCCGCCGATAATCACAACCAGCAGAATAATGACAATAATCAGTTTTTTGCTCTTATCCATAGTGTTACATTGA
>OHRH01001393.1_pt1 | contig 11156 bp, 9 predicted proteins | sample 1578391 | NCBI WGS metagenome assembly OHRH01 (sample SAMEA3879599, study PRJEB24766) | human gut metagenome | biome: human-associated habitat; feature: feces | place: USA | collected 1985/1987 | reverse complement strand
GAAAGTCGGGGCTTTGTGCATAAAAAAAGAAGGTGCGCATTTTGACACACCTTCTTTTTTATAGGAGGACGATATAGACAATTGTTTATTTTTAGTATTCCATAAGCCATAAATCAAGGCTTTGATTTTCGCCTAATGAACCTATTTCTTGTACGATGCGTTCTTTTAATCTTAATTTTCTTTTGGACACAGATGTGGGCGAGATGGCTAACATATTGGCGATGTCACCGTTGCTGAACCGTAGTTTTATCAAACAGCATATTTGTATATCACCGTCTGTTAAGGAAGGTATCTGATGACATAGTCTTTTAGTATAGTTATCGAATAATAAATCTATTTTTTCTTTTATTTCTTGCCATAGTTTGTTGTCTATATACTTTGTTGTTTTTAGCTTATTGAATAATTCTGTCTGCTTAATGAGTTGGTTACATAAAAAAGCCTCGCGTTTATGTAGATACTGGTTTTCTTTTGATAGCTGTTCCATAGCTTCCAGTTCTTTCGATTTTTCTTTTAATGACTGGGCATAATTGCTTATATGATTTTGCAGGTTATTGTTCTCCAGTTTCAGCGTTTCATTCTGTTGTTGTATTTCTTGTCGTATTTTATTTTGTTCTTTCCATTGTTCTTTTATCTCTAGGCTTCCTTCCATTTGGATCGTAAGTTCTTCTATCCGCATTTTGTTGCGGTTTATCAATGTCTCATTTTCATGTATTTTCATAGTGAAATAACGAATTTTTTCTTCTTTCTCCGATATCTCTTGTTTTTGAGAAACTATTTTTCGTTGGTATAGATAGTTTGTTATTGCTATGATGAAAGACAAAATGATTAAGGCAATGAGCACATTGCGTATGATCCGGTCTTTCTTTATTTGTGACAGATTATTTTCATTGATTATTTTTTGCTGATCATATTTTTCTTGCATCTCTATTAATGCTTTATTGCGTTCTGTTTTACCTATTGAATCTTGATAGAACCATAGCTTATTACTGTATTCTACTGCCTTTTTGTAATCTTTTTCTTCTTGACTAATATAATATAGTGCTTGATAGGCGCTACGGGCTGTATGGATATTAGGTGACAGGCAAGCTTGGTTTAGGTAAAAATATGCAGAATCGTACATTTTTAAATAGCGATAAGTATCTCCCAATGAAAATATTCTTTGATCAGTCTTTTTTATTTTAATACAATCTTTTGCATACTGAAGAGCCTTTTTATTTTCTCCTGTTTTAAGAAATAAAAAACTGCTTTCGTTCATGGCGCTTGCCAATATGGTAGGATAGTTATTCACTTGTCCTATTTTTATAGCTTTTTCATAATATTCTATCGCTTTATTATATTGTTTTTTCTGTGAAAATGCTCTGGCGATATAGATGAAAGAGAAAGCTATGTATGTTTGGTTGTCGGATAGTTCGGCATTATGATGTGCTTTTTCAAAATATTCCATAGCATAATCATTTAGTTTTCGATACAGATACATTAGTCCTACCTCTGAATTGATAAGAAAGCCTAATTGATAATCATTTGTTTTCTCTATTTCAGTCGCTGCTTCTAGATAAAATGACAATGCATCTTCGGCATGATGACTTTCATGGCGCAAGATACCTTTATAATATAGCGCCAATGCCTTTCTTTGTGCATTATCATGTTTGGTGAAATAAGAGTAAGCGATATTTATTAAAGAATCGGATTGTTCAATTTGGTTTTTATATTGAGCTTGTGTCATCAATAATGCCCATGTGGCATATTGTTCATTTTCAGAAGGAATGTCAGGTTGTATGCCCTGTAATATATGCAGTGCGCTGTCGGGATATCTGTACATCATTGCTTCTGCCTTTGCCAATTCGGGTTGGAAGGCTGTGGGGTAGTTCTTGTTGTGTGTACAGGATATCAGACTGATAATTATGCTAATTATTAGCCCTGCATATTTGAAACTGCTCATAGTAATCATTTCTATATTATTGGCGATAGGAATCTTATGGGATATGTTGCGTAAGTGAATGAATTGGTTGATTTTATAGGAAAAGTTTGAAGATTGATATTTTCTGATTTATCCTGCCATGGTATAATATAAAGGGATGTGCCTGAATTATTTTAAATACGGAATAAAAAATCAGGCATGTCCCTTCATTATAGCTGGGGTAACCCTTTGAATTGTCTGTATACCATTTTTAAAGTAGTTAAAATCCTAACTTTAATTTTACAAACTGTTTGATGAATTGTACTGTTCCATCAATCCCCAATACGGACGAATCAATGCATAAGTGATAAGTTTCGGCAGCTCCCCACGTTTTGTAACTATAATAATTATAGTAAGCCGACCGTTTTTTATCTGCTTTTTCCATCAATTCTTCAGCGGCTTCTGTAGAAATATGATGGATATGCATCAATCTTTCGATGCGTGCTTCTTTGGAAGCAGAAACGAATATATTAACGCAACGGGGATGGTCACGCAAAATGTAGTCGGCACATCTGCCGACAAACAGACACGATTGTTTTTCAGCCAGTTCACGTATTACGTCGCTTTGTATTTTGAACAAAGCGTCATTGCTCAGACAACTGCCATAGGGAATGGCTCCGTCGCTGATAAAAGGAAAACGTGTTCCGAACAGACCGCCGATAATGCTTTGAGAAGCTTTTTCATCTGCTTTTTCAAAGAATTCCTTGCATAGGCCGCTCTCTTCCGAAGCTAGTTTGATTAATTCTTTATCGTAAAAGGCGATACCAAACTCTTGGGCCAGTTTTTCGCCTATCTCTTTTCCTCCACTGCCTAGTTGGCGTCCTAGGTTGATAACATAATGCTCGTTCATAGTCGTTGTCTATTGATTATGTGGGCAAATATAAGGAAACTAATTTTTAATTCTTAATTTTCAACTTTTAATTTGTTACCGTGGGTCTTAAAAATCTTGAACTGGCGGTAAAGCATGATTCCTGCGACAACACTTGCCGCCAAGTCTGATATTGGCATACTCCACCAAATTCCTGCTGATCCCCAGCAAAGAGGGAGCAGGATGATGCTGGGAAGCAAGAATAATAATTGTCGGGTTAATGACAGGAAGATGGCTTTACCGGCCATGCCGATACTTTGAAAAAAATTGGACGTTACCATCTGAAACCCGATAATGGGAAAAAATATGACTACAATGCGTAAGCCGGTAGCTGATAGCTGTATCAGTCCCTCATGAGTGGTAAAAGCGGATACGGCCAATTCGGGCATCAGTTCACCTACTAGAAAACCGGTTGTTGTAACAGCGGTGGCGCCATAAATGGTAAGTTTTAATACTTGGTTTACACGATGATATTGTTGGGCGCCAAAGTTATAACCGGCTATGGGTTGCATTCCTTGATTCAGCCCCATCACAATCATGACGAACAGGAAAACAATCCGGTTTACAATACCAAATGCGCCAATAGCCAGATCGCCATCATATTCTTTCAAACCTTTGTTAATGAAAATTACAATGAAGCATGCTGCCAGATTCATCAGGAACGGAGACATACCGATAGCGATGGTGTTTTTTACGATTGTACCGCGCAGTTTGTAAATGCCTCGGCGGAGATGAAGCAACTCGTTCTTGTTGGTGAAGGTCTTGAATTGCCACACCAGTGAGATGATTTGGGCCAGAATGGTGGCAATGGCGGCACCCTGGATACCCCAATGGAATAGATAGATAAAGATAGGGTCAAGGATGGTATTGATAATTACTGTGGTGATGGTGGCTGTCATTGCTTTTTGTGGATGCCCCGAAGCGCGTAGTAAGGCATTCAGTCCCAAATACATGTGGGTTATAACATTGCCCAGCAGGATAATGACCATGTAGTCTCGTGCATAGGAGATGGTATCCGGGCTTGCCCCGAAGAAGTAGAGAATAGGATCAAGGAAAAGCAAGGTTAATATACTGAATCCTATACCTATAATAAAGTTCAGCGTAACTACGTTACCCAAAATGTTTTGGGCGGTAGCATAATCTTTCTGTCCTAATTTTACGGAAACTAATGTGGAGGCACCCACACCGACCAGTGAACCGAATGCAGCCGCCAGATTCATCAGCGGGAAGGTGATAGCCAGTCCTGAAATAGCCAAAGGGCCTACACCGTGACCGATGAAGATGCTGTCTACCATATTGTATAGGGAAGATGCCGTCATAGCGATAATGGCGGGTATTGCATATTGTAAAAGTAATTTTCCGATTGGTTGTGTTCCCAATTCTGTGGGGGTTCCTGTTTTTGCCATACTTTATTTTCTGTCTTTTTACCTGTTTAACCTGAATTCGGCTGCAAAGGTACACAAAAAATGAGTGTGAGGGAAAAGTTTGTTTATCTTTGCATTTAAAAAAATAAACGGAATAGAATTAATGAATAGTCAAAAAGGAATAGTGGGCTGCTTGCTATTGGCATGCACCTTACAAATGTCGGCACAAGTAAAAACGTATAAGTATCGTGTAAACTTTCGCGATAAGGCGGAAACAACCTATGCATTGGACAAGCCTTCGGCTTATTTGTCCGAACGTGCTTTGGAGCGTCGCATGAAACAGGGATTGCCCGTTGATTCTACAGATATTCCTGTGTGCCGGAGCTATATAGATATGCTGGTCGGAAAAGGAGCACAGCTTGTATCCAAAAGTAAATGGAACAATACAGTGGTAGTGCAGGTATCCGACACGTCGGTTATTGATAAAGTGGCGGCATTGCCTTTTGTGACAGCTGTCCGGAAAGTGTGGACAGCTCCCGACAGTATTCCTGCCCGCAATGCCAACCGTAAAAAAGAGGTGACCAATAGGGTGACAAAGAGTAATAACTATTATGGGGATGCGTGGCGGCAGATTGCTGTTCATCACGGGGACAGTCTTCACGCTGCAGGTTTTCGTGGGAAGGGGATGCAGATAGCGGTCATTGATGCAGGTTTTTATAATGCTGATGAAATCAGTGTTTTCAAAGGAATGGACTTGTTGGGAACACGCGATTTTGTAAATTCTCACTCGGATATTTATGCCGAGAACTATCACGGCATGAAAGTGTTGTCTTGTATGGCTGCCAATAAGCCGAATGTATTGGTCGGCACGGCTCCCGAAGCTTCATATTGGCTTCTCCGTAGTGAGGATGATGATACGGAACAGCCTGTGGAAGAGGATTATTGGGCGGAAGCTTTGGAATTTGCCGATAGTGTGGGAGTGGATGTGGTTAACACTTCATTGGGATATTATGAGTTTGATGATACGACCATGAATTACCGGTACCGTGATTTGGACGGGCATTATTCATTGATGTCTCATTCCGCTTCTTTGGCTGCCGATAAAGGATTGGTGTTGGTATGCAGTGCCGGAAATTCGGGGCGTGGCACATGGAAAAAAATCACACCTCCGGGAGATGCGGAAAATGTTATTACAGTGGGGGCGGCGGACCGGAATCTGGTTAATGCTGATTTCTCTTCTGTAGGAAATACTACAGATGGCCGTGTAAAACCGGATGTGATGGCGGTGGGAGTTGCTTCGGCCGTAGCGGGTAATGATGGAACGGTTTCTCATGCCAATGGTACTTCTTTCGCATCGCCTACATTGTGCGGGTTGGTAGCCTGTTTCTGGCAGGCTTGTCCCTGGCTTACTGCCAAGCAGGTGGTGGAGGCAGTGCGGAATGCAGGAGACCGTAAAGAGTATCCGGATAATATTTACGGTTATGGTGTGCCTGATATCTGGAAAGCTTGTCAAATAGAATTAGAGAAGAAAAAATAATGGAAGAACATCCTCTTTCTTTATATGAACTGAATGCGTTGGTTAAGCGTAGCATTCATGCTTGTCTGCCCGATACTTATTGGGTTCAGGCAGAGCTGAGTGATGTACGTTCCAATTATTCCGGTCATTGCTATTTGGAATTTGTACAGAAAGAGCCACGGGGGAATAATCTGATAGCTAAGGCAAGGGGGACTATTTGGAGCAATGTCTACCGTCTGCTGAAGCCTTATTTTGAAGAGGAAACCGGGCAGGCTTTTGTTGCAGGTATTAAAGTGATGGTGAAAGTGGCTGTGGAGTTTCATGAATTGTATGGTTACTCGCTTACTGTGCAGGATATAGATCCTACTTATACATTGGGGGATATGGCGCGTCGCCGTCGCGAAATCTTGAAGCAATTGGAAGAAGAAGGTGTGCTGACTTTGAATAAGGAACTGGAGATTCCTTTGCTGGCGCAACGCATAGCCGTTATTTCCTCGGCTACGGCTGCCGGTTATGGTGATTTTTGTAATCAACTGGAACAGAATCCCTATGGTTTTGTCTTTTATCCGCGTTTGTTTCCTGCTATTATGCAGGGGGAACGGGTAGAACAATCTGTCATTACCGCATTGGATGCTATCCATGCCTGTCGTGATGATTGGGATGTCGTGGTTATTATCCGTGGCGGAGGCGCCACGTCCGACCTTTCGGGGTTCGATACATATGAGTTGGCGGCTAATTGTGCTCAGTTTCCTATACCTATTATAACCGGTATAGGGCATGAGCGTGACGATACGGTGTTGGACTGTGTTTCTCATACTCGTGTCAAGACACCTACTGCTGCTGCCGAGTATCTTATAAATCATTTGCACGACACTGCCAAGGTTCTTGAAGATTATGCATCGGCTGTACTTCATACTATCTCTACCCGTATGGAACGGGAAAATACCCGGCTGAACCGGATGGTAGAACGTATTCCCATGCAGACGCGGATGAGGCTGAAAGAGGAACATTATCGCCAGGAACGAATCATGAAACATTTGGAAGTAGGCCTGCAATCCCGTCTGACAAAAGAAACCCATTGTTTAAAAATGATGGAAACTCGGTTGGGCATCGTTTCACAGCGTCGTCTGGTAAAGGAAAAGCATCGGCTCCAACTTTTGGAGCAGGAATTGAAGGCGGCATCTCCCGAAAATTTGTTGAAAAGGGGATATAGTATCACGCTGAAAAATGGCAAGGCGGTGATCGATGCTTCTGTATTGCAGCCGGGTGATGAACTTACCACCCGTTTTGCCAAAGGAGAAATAAAGAGTATAGTAACTAAAAAATAAAACGAAGTATGGCAGCAAAGAAACAAACCTATGAACAGGCTATGAAACGTCTGGAAGAAATCGTATCACGCATAGACAGTAATGAGTTGGACATAGACAGTTTAGGTGTGAACCTGAAAGAGGCACAGGAATTAATCAAGTTTTGCCGGGATAAACTTTATAAAGCCGATGAGGAGATAAAGAAAATGTTGGATAATAATGTTTCAATGTGACAATATGCTAATGTGCCAATTGGCTGCGCTATATTCTGCATGGCATATTTGTACCTTAGCACATTGACATATTGGCAAATTATAAAAGCTATAAATAAAAAAGCTGTTTTGATTGGAATTTGCAAATATAAAACGTAATTTTGCTCTCATTCGTAAATAATAACATAATTAAGATACACTATGAAAGAGATTGATTGGGCAAATCTGTCCTTCGGCTATATGAAGACAGACTATAATGTACGTTGCTACTATCGTGACGGTGCATGGGGAGAGTTGGAACTTTGTTCGGAAGAAACGTTGAATATTCACATGGCCGCCACTTGTCTGCACTATGGGCAAGAAGCGTTTGAAGGGTTGAAGGCTTATCGTGGAAAAGACGGTAAAATCCGTATTTTCCGTCCTGAAGCCAATGCGGAACGTTTGCAAAGTACTTGTGACGGTATTCTGATGCCGGAACTTCCTACAGAAAAGTTTGTGGCCGCTATAAAGAAGGTGGTGAAAGCCAACGAGCGTTTCATTCCTCCATACGAAAGTGGTGCGGCTCTTTATATTCGTCCGTTACTGATTGGTACAGGTGCTCAGGTGGGGGTTCACCCTGCCAATGAATATCTGTTTGTGGTATTCGTAACTCCGGTAGGTCCTTATTTCAAAGGTGGTTTTTCTACTAATCCTTATGTTATTATCCGTGAGTTCGACCGTGCCGCACCTTATGGAACCGGACGCTTTAAGGTGGGCGGCAACTATGCTGCCAGCCTGCGTGCCAATAAGAAAGCCCATGATTTGGGATATTCCTGCGAGTTCTATCTAGACGCCAAGGAAAAGAAGTACATTGACGAGTGTGGTGCGGCTAATTTCTTCGGCATCAAAAATAATACTTACATTACACCAAAATCATCTTCTATTCTGCCTTCTATAACGAATAAGAGTTTGATGCAGCTGGCCGAGGATTTGGGTATAAAGGTAGAATGTCGTCCGGTTCCTGAAGAAGAACTGGAAACCTTCGAGGAAGCGGGGGCTTGCGGTACGGCGGCTGTTATCAGTCCTATCCAGCGTATTGATGATTTGGAAAACAAGAAATCGTACATTATCTCTAAAGATGGAAAGCCGGGTCCTGTTTGTACAAAATTGTATAACAAACTGCGTGCTATTCAGTATGGTGATGAACCTGATACACATAATTGGGTGACAATTTTAGACTAATAGAAAAATAGATTCTTATGAAAACAAATTCAGAATTGAAGAATCGGGCAATCGATGCGTTGACCGGTAATTGGGGACTGGGTGCGGTTATTACCTTGGTCTATGGACTGGTGATGAATGCCCCTACGCTGCCCTATCGTATTATGGAGTCGGTGGCTTCGTCTTCCTTTAGTCTCATCGCTTTGTTGCTTTTGCCATTGGGCTTCGGCTATACCGTCCTTTTTTTGGATGTGATTCGTGGAATAAAGCTGGATTTTGCCCGTCTTTTCGATGGGTTTAAAGACTATGGACGGATATTGGGTACAATGCTGCTGACTACAGTCTATACGTTCCTGTGGACGTTGCTGCTTGTCATTCCGGGCATCATGAAGTCCTATTCATATGCCATGACGCTCTTTATTCTGAAAGATTATCCGGAGTTGCAGTACGATGCTGCCATAGAGAAAAGTATGGCGATGATGTCCGGTCATAAGATGAAGATGTTCTTGTTGGATTTGAGCTTCATTGGTTGGGCTATTCTGTGTTGTTTTACTTTGGGGATCGGTTTCTTGTTCCTGGCTCCTTATGTAGAAGCATCACATGCTGCTTTCTATGAAGATCTGAAGAAAGAATTGGGAGAGTCCGTTGAGGCAATTTCTGAATAATATAGAAAATAGAAAGATAAGAAAAATAGACCTGCAAGTGAATTGCGGGTCTATTTTTTTTCTCTTTCACAGGATATTCCTACCTTTGCCTGTGGAAACAAATTAATGATAGACTAATTTTCATGGGAAAAGGAAAACTGGAGAAATTTGCTGATATGCGGGAGTATCCGCACGTGTTTGAATACCCTTATTCGGTGGCCGATAACGTTACGTTTGATATGAAGGGGAATTGGAACCGTGACTTTTTTAAGAACGATAATCCGATAGTTCTGGAACTGGGATGCGGACGAGGTGAATATACCGTAGGGCTGGGTCGTATGTATTCCGATAAAAATTTTATCGGTGTAGATATAAAAGGGGCCCGTATGTGGACCGGTGCGACGGAAGCGCTGAAAGATGGCATGACGAATGTGGCTTTTTTGCGTACCAATATCGAAATCATCGACCGTTTTTTTGCTCCGGGTGAGGTGAGTGAGATATGGCTGACTTTCTCTGATCCGCAGATGAAGAAAGCGACTAAACGTCTTACTTCCACATACTTTATGGAACGTTATCGTAAGTTTTTGAAGCCGGACGGACTGATTCATTTGAAGACCGACAGTAATTTTATGTTTACTTACACCCGCTATATGGTAGAGGAAAACAAATTGCCGGTAGAGTTTATGACCGAAGATTTGTATCATTCCGGTTTGGTGGATGACATACTAGGCATCCGTACCTATTATGAACAACAATGGTTGGATCGTGGTTTGAATATAAAATATATGAAGTTCCGTCTGCCGCAAGAGAAGGAGTTGCATGAACCCGATGTGGAAATAGAATTGGATGAGTATCGCAGTTACAACCGCAGTAAACGAAGCGGGTTGAAAACAAGTAAATAATAACAGAATGATGACTTTATATCCGAAATTGATTTTGGACGCCTTGGCAACAGTGCGTTATCCCGGAACGGGAAAGAATTTGGTGGAAGCGGAGATGGTTGCCGATAATCTCCGTATTGATGGCATGACTGTCAGCTTCTCATTGATCTTTGAGAAACCGACTGATCCGTTTATGAAATCAATGTTGAAAGCTGCGGAAACAGCTATTCATACGTATGTCTCTCCTGATGTGCAGGTAACAATCACAGCAGAGAGTAAGCAAGCCGCTCGTCCGGAAGTTGGCAAGCTCCTTCCACAAGTGAAGAATATAGTCGGTATATCTTCCGGTAAAGGTGGAGTAGGTAAGTCTATGGTAACTTCACTTCTTGCAGCAGCTTCTATGAGAGAAGGATTTAAGACAGCTATTTTAGATGGAGATATCACAGGACCATCTATTCCAAAGGCATTTGGTCTTTCCATGAATCTTGTAGGTAACGCAGAAGGACTGATTCTGCCAGCAACAACAACTTGCGGAATCGACATTGTTTCTGTTAACCTGATGCTTGCGAATGAGACAGATCCTGTTATCTGGAGAGGGCCTGTTCTTGGCGGAGTAATCAAACAGTTCTGGGGAGAGACATTATGGCAGAACATTGACTATATGTTCATTGATATGCCTCCAGGAACTGGTGATGTACCGCTGACTATTTTCCAGTCTGTTCCGTTAGATGGTATTGTTATCGTATCTTCTCCACAGGAATTAGTTGGAATGATCGTAGAAAAAGCGGTGAACATGGCAAGAATGATGAATGTTCCAATTCTTGGTTTAGTAGAGAATATGAGTTATGTAGAGTGTCCTGACTGTGGAAAGCAGATTAAGGTATTTGGAGAAAGCCACATTGATGAGATCGCGGCAGAGTATGATGTACCTGTTCTGGCTAAGCTTCCAATGGACCCAGCACTTGCCGCAGCCTGTGATGCAGGAAAGATTGAGTACGTTGAAAATAATTATATGAAAGATGCCATTGAGGTATTGAAGAAATTATAATATGAAACGTCATGGAGGCGTAAATGGACAAAAAAAATAATCAGAATGATAATCCAAACAAAAAGAAGAATATAAAGTCTGCCATTATTCTTCTGGTGGTTTGTCTTGGAATTACCGCTCTCTTTACTTCTGTGATGAGCCGTTATAAGAATGGTTCAC
>OHRH01001366.1_pt1 | contig 11396 bp, 9 predicted proteins | sample 1578391 | NCBI WGS metagenome assembly OHRH01 (sample SAMEA3879599, study PRJEB24766) | human gut metagenome | biome: human-associated habitat; feature: feces | place: USA | collected 1985/1987 | reverse complement strand
TTAATATAGATAATAGGTTTTCACTAGCAAAGCTTTTTCCCGCATTTTCTGCAGAACGCATAGTCTGCTTTTACCGGTTCCCCGCAGTAAGGGCAGAATCCATCCTCAGAAGCTTCTGAAGCAGAACCGTCCAGCGCAGAATTCTCCGGCGCCGCCTTATCTTCTTTTCCATCTGCTTTCTTAAAATAAGAATCCATGGGATCTCCTTCTTCCCTGCTGTCTACAATGTCAAACTCCGAAAACCTCTTATCGCCGGACGCATTTTTAAAATTGTAGACGGCCTGTACCACTGCAATCCCGATAAAGCACACTCCAAACAGCGCAAAAATTGCAGGAGCTCCCATGCCGACAGCCATAATCGTCCAAAGGACTCCAAAAACTGCTGCAAAAATGCTTCCGGCTCCCTGCATCATCGACGGGCCTCTTCCCCTTTTGATACTCTTCATAAAACCCCTCCTTGTCTCGCTACTCGATTTCTCCCCCAATCGTAGAAATCGCATCCAGAGTCATTTTCATAATGTCCTTAATTTCCTCCGGAGTCATTTTCATCTTTTCTGCCAGTTCTTCTACAGTCGCTTCCCTTCCCAGTTCTTTTGCCATTACTTTGGAAACTTCCTGAAGCACATTGACTCTGGCTGTAATCTCTTCGCTGGTTTCTTCTTCCCGCTTCTGTTCCTCCAGAGCCAATTTTAACGCTTCTTCTACCTGGGCTCTTAAATGGCTTAAAAAGTCGCCCCCCTCGTAGCTGTCTGCTGCCAGCATCAGCGCCACATTGGCTTCCTGAATCAAATCTCCTGCCGGAAGAGGTCCTTCCATATAGTCAGACGCCATTTCAAGAACCGCCTGTAAATGGCCTTCAATCAATCTTTTCTTAGCTGCTTCCTCTCCCAGAAGCAGCTTTTCCAGCAATTCTTCCCGTTCTGCCTCTGTGCAAGGCGTAATCTCTGACAAATCATCCAGATACATCTGGTAAAAATCTTCTTTTTCAATGGTTTCGTCCCGATAGTCCATCCCAAAAACCTCCTTATGTTTTCTTACACTTTGGAACCCATTCTGCCTGAATCTTCGCATGGCAGAACTGTTACATATACTTTATCATATTCCTCTTTTTGCCACAATCCCCTCTTTACAATCCTATTTCTGCGTGTTAAAATAACCTTGTATTTATAAGGAGGACTAATAATGGATATTAATTACGAATTATATAAAGTGTTCTACCATGTTGCCAATACCCTCAGTTTTTCCGAGGCGTCCAAGCAGCTGTTTATATCCCAGTCTGCAGTCAGCCAGTCCATTAAAGTATTAGAAAAAAAACTAAATCAGACTCTTTTTATCCGCAGCACCAAGCGGGTTTCCCTGACGCCGGAGGGAGAAATCCTCTTAAAACATATTGAACCGGCCATCAACCTGATTCAGAAAGGGGAAAACCAGCTCTTAGAAGCCAACACCTTAAACGGCGGCCAGTTAAGAATCGGGGCCAGCGACACCATCTGCCGCTATTTTCTGGTACCCTATCTGCAGAAATTCCATGTATTGTACCCCAATGTCCATATCAAGGTAACCAACCAGACCTCCATTGAATGCGCCCGCCTGTTAGAAAACGGACAGGTAGATTTTATTGTAACCAATTTTCCCAACTCCGGCCTTTCCAACGCCCAGAACATCCGTCCCATCAAGGACTTTTCGGATGTCTTTATTGCCAACCGGAAAAGCTTTCCTTTAGAAGACAAAGTGCTGACCTTAAAAGAACTGCAGAATTACCCGATTCTCATGCTCACAAGAAAAAGCACTACCAGCGAATTTTTACACCGGATGTTCCAGAGAAGCCGGCTGGATCTGGTTCCGGAAATCGAACTGACCAGCAACGATCTGCTTTTAGATCTGGCCCGCATCGGCCTGGGCATTGCCTTTGTACCGGACTTTTGCATTCCGGAAAACGAGCAGGATTTATTTGTCTTAAAACTCAGCGAACAGCTTCCTTCCCGCCAGCTGGTTGTGGCGTATAACGAAAATCTGCCGATTTCCCAGGCATCCAAACAATTTATCGGTATGCTGTAAATTGGAACAGATTCCAGCCTTTCCAGGAAGACGTCTCTTCCTGGATTTTTTCTGTTTTTTCAGGCAGTCCTTCTTTTGCCTGATCATACTTCCTTCCAGAACCGCTCTAACACCTGGTTTACCTGATTTCTGCTTACCGGATAATATTCGTCCCATTCTCTTGGAAACAGGGACTGATAATCCGCCTGCAAAAACCGATCGTCCAACAGGGCAATCACGCCTCTGTCTTCCATGGTACGGATCAGCCGTCCCGCCGCCTGCATAACCTTATTCATCCCTGGATATTGGTAGGCGTAATCAAATCCCTTTTCTTCTTTTTCGTCAAAATACCCTTTCAAAATCTCCTGCTCTGTGCAAACCATCGGGAGTCCGGTGCCAATAATTACCACGCCGATTAATCGTTCTCCCCGCAGATCAATTCCTTCCGAAAACGCTCCTCCCATGACGCAAAGCGCTGCCAGGCTTCTCCCTGATTGGTCAAACTCCGTCAGAAATTCTTCCTTTTCCTGTTCCGTCATATTAGGAGACTGAACCAGAAGTTTTGTCCTCTGCCCGCTCTTAGCTTCCTCCTCCAGATCCTTTTCCCAACGGGTCCGCAAAATATCCTCTATCTTTTTCATATACTGATAAGACGGACAAAATACCAGGTAATTTCCCTGTCTTCCATTGACAATAGCTTCTATATAATCCGAAGTCTTTTCATACTCCCTCTGGTTTCTCCGACTGTAGCGGCTGCTGACCTCTGTGGCCACTAAAAGGAGCTTATGGCTGCCTGGGAACGGGGAATCGGCATAAACTGCGTATTCTTCCTTATCTCCCGACAGCAGCTCTTTATAATATGGAACCGGAAGAAGGGTTGCAGAAAAAAATATGGTGCTGACTGCCTGGGCCATACATTCTTTTAAATTTTTCGCCGGATTGACGCAGAACAGGCGAAGCAGAAACTCTCCGGAGGGCAGCAATTCCGTATAAATCCGGTAATGATCATCCAGGCGATCCTGGACATATAAAAAAGCCCTCAGATTAAAATAAAAGTCCAACACCAAATCCCGATCTTCAAATTCCGGATGATCGTCTAAATATTTCTCCAGTTCTTCAAATAAAGGACGGATATGCAGCATCAGAAAATCTACGTCGGGAAGGATTTCGTACCTGGTACATTCCCGTTTCAACGCCAGCAGCGCCCGATTGCAGGCATCCAGCAGCTTTTTTATCTTTTCCGAACGGTTATGGAACATCCGCTTAACCAGAAGGACGTCTTCCTTTTTCAAGGCTGCGCTGTACATCTCTCTGGCCCGCCCTACCAGGTTATGAGCCTCGTCTGCCAAAAACAGATATCTGCCCGTTGCGTTTCCTTCTGCAAAATACCGTTTCAGCTTTACGTCCGGATCAAACACATAGTTATAGTCGCAGATAATGGCATCTGTCCAGTTGGTAATGTCCAGACAGAACTCAAACGGGCAGACCCGATACTGCTTTGCATATTGAAGAACGATCTCCCTGGTTATTCCAAACTCCTGATGAATAATGTCAAATACCGCGTCATTTACCCGATCATAATGGCCTTTTGCATAGGGACAGGCGTCTGGATTGCACTCTGTTTTTTCCTGGAAACAGAGCTTTTCTTTGGCTGTAATGGTCACACTTTTTAAATACAGCCCCTTTTCCCGCAGGATCTGAAAGGTTTCCTCCGCTACCGTCCTGGTAATGGTTTTTGCCGTCAGATAAAAAATCTTGTCAGCCTTTTCTTCCCCCATGGCTTTTAAAGCCGGATAAACGCAGGATAAGGTCTTTCCTATTCCGGTCGGCGCCTGGATAAACAGATTTCTCCCCTGGGCAATGCTTTTATAAACAGAAACCGCCAACTCCTTCTGCCCTTTCCGGTAAGGGTAAGGAAATTCCAGATCTTTTATGGATTCTGTCCTGCGGACTGCATTGTGGTACAGGTATTCGGCCCATTTGACATATTCATGGATCAAACCGGAAAACCATTGGCTTAATTCTTCCCAGGACCATTCTTTCCGGAACCGGCGGATTTCCTCGGTTTCAATATTGCAGTAAGTAATCTGTATCCATATAGAAGAAAGACGGTGTTTCAGACCGTACAGATAACCGTAGCAGGCTGCCTGGGCCATATGCACCGGAACGGCTTCTTCCAGCCGGTTTACATCCATATACATACACTTAATCTCGTCAATAGTCACTCCGGAAGGTTCTGTCAGAATCCCGTCTGCCCGTCCTTCTACCTGGATGCGGAAACCATCCTCCTGAATCTGATGCTTTAACGGTACTTCCGCCTGGTATCCGGCTCCCATTCTTTTTTGAATCTTGCGGTGCAGACGGCTTCCTGCCTGCATGGCTTCTTTTTGCGATCCTGCAGTCTTCCGGTTGTCCAAATCTCCGGAACGCAGGACAAATTCTACCAGGTTCCGGACAGAAATCCGGATCACTGTGTTAGAATCCTGGCTCATATCAGACTGTCCCCTTTCTCTCGTCTCTCATTCTACCACAGATTCCCTGATTCTGAAAAGAAAAAAGCAGACTCCATAGAATCTGCTTTTCATTTCATTACCGTTTTTCTTATGCAACTGCAATGTTCTTTTCTAATTCGTCTAACAGCTCTTCGAATTCCTCGTTTTCGCCGTTATACTCTACTGTCAGCACTCTGGTCAAATCCAAACTTAAAACGCCTAATAATGATTTTGCATCAATAATCACTCTGTTATAAAATACGTCAATGTCAAAATCACATTTTCCTGCTTCTTTTACAAATTCCTTTGCAGCGGAAATAGAAGGAAGCATGATTTTTCTCTGTTTCATAAAAACAACTCCTTTGATAACCATAAAAAATTAAAAGTGATTTGTGTTGCAATATATATATCACGAATGTCAAATCTTGTCAAACTTTCTGTTATATAATTGTAAACTCTTACATTTTATGCGCTTTCTCTAGTTTCCATAATCCTTGTTTCGCCTTTTCCCGCAAAATAGCCACACATTTTTCGACAAAAAAATCGGCTCTCCCTTTATTTTATTGATTTTACACGAAAGGGACGCCGATTTTTTTACATTTATACCAAAATTTTCCGTGAAAAATTACCGTTTCAGCACCAGATGCTGCGGAAGTCCATTGACCATAAACGGCTGATAATCGCCCTGAATCAGCGGTTCAATGTAGTTTAAGAATTCTTCCGTTACATAATTTCCTTCTTTATTAATCCAGTTTCTAGGGACCAGTTTTTCATTGTTTGCAATACGGTGAACATCGTAGATACCTGCCGCGCTCATATACGGATCGTCTGAAATCCGGTCAATGACTACCATCTTGCCGGTATCGCCTTCATCTGCCGCCTTAACTGCCGCGCCGCCTACCATAAATGCCTCATTGACATCCACTCTGGACGCCATATGGGACGCGCTTCTCTGAAGGGTGGAAAACTCCACGCTTCTGGTCTTGCAGCCAATCTCGGCTCCCATAAATCCGGCCAGGTATGCCGCCGTTCCCTGAAGCTGCTTGTGTCCAAAAGCGTCCACATATTCTCCGCCGCCGGACAATTCGCAGACATAGCGCCCATCTGCCAGTTTGATACCTTCTGATACTGCAATTACAATCGAATTTTTCTTTTTCAGCAGTTCTTTTACTTTCTTTAAGCATTTTTCCAAATCAAACGGCAGCTCCGGAAGATAAATCAAATCCGGCCCTTCGCACTCTTCTGTCTTTGCCAGGGCGGTCGCTCCGGTCAGCCATCCTGCATTCCGTCCCATAACTTCGATAATGGTAATCATGCTTTTATTATAAGTAAGGCCCAGAGCATCCCGAATAATTTCTTTTGTGGAAGCTCCGATATATTTGGCCGCGCTGCCAAATCCAGGCGTGTGATCCGTCAATGCCAGATCGTTGTCAATGGTTTTGGGAACTCCCAGAAACTTCTGGCTGTGTCCTTTTACAATGGCATAGTCGGACAGCTTTTTAATGGTATCCATAGAGTCATTGCCGCCAATATAGATAAACACCTCAATCTGCAGCTTATCCAGAATTCCGAAGATCTTTTCGTAGACCTCTGGATTGGTATGGATCTCCGGCAGTTTGTAACGGCAGGAGCCTAAAAATGCAGACGGCGTTCTCTTTAACAGTTCAATGTCCATGTCGGAATGAATCTGGGTTGATAAATCTACATACTGCTCGTCTAACAGGCCCTGGATCCCATGAAGCATTCCATATACTTTGTGAAATCCTCTCTCTTTGGCAGTTTTATAAACGCCTGCCAGACTGGAATTAATGACAGATGTAGGTCCTCCTGACTGTCCTACAATAATGTTTCTCTTCTTTAACGCCATAGTAAACATCCCCCTGTTCTCACGCTTTCTTTCAATTATAGCAAAGGACTTCCCGCTTTTCAACCGTCAATTAGATAATTTGTATATTTTAATTTGTATACGAGCTTATTATTTGTATATTTTTCACACTTATTTCAAAAAATCCTCTGTTTCCTCATAATTTTTCAAATTTTTTAAAAAACTTGAAAAATACTCATTGACAGCTGCAGATGATTGTGCTATTATAATGAAGCACGAGGCAAACAGCCAGATGCAAAACACAAAGGGGAATAGTTCAATGGTAGAGCAGCGGTCTCCAAAACCGTAGATGGGGGTTCGAGCCCCTCTTCCCCTGTTTCCTTTGGGAAGAAATTATAAGTGTGAAAAAGTGTGAGGGAAAATTCCGAAGTGTCGCTGCTTCGGAGTTTTTTCATTATCCCCTCCATTTCTATTTTAATCAAAAAACGCCTACAGCAGCGCAATCGCTTCTTTAATATTCCGGACGCCGATAAGACGGATTTTGTCTGTCGGCTTCATCTTTTCCAGACAAATCTCCGGCAGAATACAGGTAGTAAATCCCAGTTTGACCGCTTCTGCCACCCTCTGCTCCGCCATGGATACGGCCCGAACCTCTCCAGACAATCCTACCTCGCCAAACAAAATTACTCCTGGGTCCACAGGACGGTCTTTATAGCTGGAAATCAAGGCCATCACAATGGCAAGATCCAGCGCCGGTTCATTCATTTTCATACCGCCGGCAATATTGACGTATGCGTCAAATCTGGCCATATCGTAGTGACAGCGCTTTTCCAGAACCGCCATCAACAGATTGACCCTGTTGTAATCCGTTCCCGCCGCCGTCCTTCTGGGCATTCCAAAGCTGGTTTCCGTAACCAGGGCCTGGACTTCCAGAAGAATCGGCCTGGTTCCTTCTATCAGGCAGGCCACAACTGCTCCAGACGCATCCTGGGGCCGTCCGGAAAGCATATATTCCGATGGATTTTCCACTTCCGCCAGTCCTGTTTCCTGCATTTCAAATACGCCAATCTCGTTGGTCGAGCCGAAACGGTTTTTTACTCCTCTGAGAATCCGATAGGAAGCATGACGGTCTCCTTCAAAATACAGAACCGTATCTACCATATGTTCCAGCACCCTCGGTCCTGCCACTACGCCTTCTTTCGTCACATGACCCACGATAAAAACTGCAATCCCAAGGCCTTTTGCAATCTGCATCAGCAAGCCGGTCGATTCCCGTACCTGGCTGACGCTTCCTGGCGCAGATGCCACTTCTTCCCGAAACATAGTCTGAATGGAATCAATGATCACGATTTCCGGCTTTTCCCTACTGATAACGCCTTCAATCTGTTCCAGATTGGTCTCGCACAGAAACCGCAGCTCTCCGGTTACCGGCCCAATCCGGTTTGCTCTCAATTTAATCTGTTTTAAGGATTCTTCCCCTGAAATATACAGAACCCTTCTGCCATTTCCCGCCAGATTGCGGCACACCTGCAAAAGAAGGGTGGACTTTCCAATTCCAGGATCTCCTCCCACCAACACCAGGGAACCGGCTACGATTCCATCTCCCAGCACTCGGTCCAGTTCCGGAAATCCAGTAGAAATCCGGTCTTTTTCCTCTACGGAAATCTCCGACAGCAGCGAAGGGCGGATACCGCTTTCCCCAGCCTTTCCCTGCTGGCTGTAAGGCCCTCCTAAATTACGGGAAGCCGCAAGGCCAAGGCCCCGCGGCTCCTTCTTTTCGGCTGGCGCTTCTACGAATGTATTCCATTCTCTGCAGGCGGGACACTGTCCCATCCATTTAGCAGATTCATATCCGCATTCCTTGCAGAAAAATACAGTTGTTTTCGCTTTTGCCATAAGTTATCTCTTCTCCACACGAATATCTGCTGCAGCGCCTTCGCCAAGCTCTACGCTGACTACCAGCTTGCCGCTCATATTAGTCTTCATTCCGCCTACGGAAATGCCGTCTACATAAACCTCGTAATCCGTATCATCCTCTAACTGGATGGTAAGCTGGGCATCCTTATCTCCCTTGACCACGCAGGTACATCCCCTGTCTGTGATACGGAGCTTTTCTACCGCAGTACCTGGTACGGACTCATAAACAAACATTCCATTTTTTTCCAATTTGGTAATTTCACAAAACGTCTTTACTTTATACAAATCTCCCTGATGTTCAAAATTGTCTAATTTTGCCTTGGCAGACAGCTTGTAATCTCCAAAACTAATGCTTCCGTCAGCTTCGCTGCGGATTAACTCATTTGCGGGCATTTCTTTATCCTCCTGGTATTTTTGCTATAAGTGTTTTAGTCATTATAGCATTTTTCCGCCAAAATATCCAGTAATTTTTACTGCTTTACACCTGGCTGAACGGTTACAGAAAACGCAAGGGCGCCGGATGAAGGAACTACTTCTACTTCATCGCCTACCTTTACCGTTCCGTCTAATACCGCTTCTGCCAGCTTATCCTCCAGCAGATTCTGGATGGTTCTTCTAAGAGGACGGGCGCCATATTTTTCATCGTAGCCTTTGTCTACCAGAAGCTCTTTTGCCTGGGCAGTTACGGAAAGGGCAATATCCATCTGCTCTTTTGCACGTTTTTCTACCGACTTTAACATGATGGATACGATTTCCTTCATGTGCTCTTTATTCAGCTGATGGAACACAATGATATCGTCAATACGGTTTAAAAACTCCGGCTTAAACAGACGCTTTACTTCGTCCATGACCCGTCCCTTCATAAAGGCATAATTTTCCTTTTCGTCGCTGACAGAGGCAAATCCTAGGCGTTTCGGAGAAATAATGTTCTCAGCGCCTGCGTTAGACGTCATAATAATAATGGTGTTTTTAAAGTCTATTTTCCGCCCCTGGGCATCGGTAATATGTCCGTCATCCAGCACCTGAAGCAGGATGTTGAATACGTCCGGATGAGCCTTTTCCACCTCGTCAAAAAGAATGACGGAGTACGGATTTCTGCGGACTTTTTCACTGAGCTGACCGCCCTCTTCATATCCTACATATCCTGGCGGAGAACCAATCATCTTGGAAACGCTGTGCTTTTCCATGTATTCTGACATATCAACGCGGATCAAGGCGTTTTCCGTTCCGAACATCGCTTCTGCAAGCGCTTTGCAAAGCTCGGTTTTTCCCACGCCGGTAGGGCCTAAAAACAGGAAGGAGCCAATGGGACGCTTGGGATCTTTTAATCCGACCCTGCCTCTGCGGATTGCCTTGGAAACAGCGGTTACCGCTTCTTCCTGGCCCACTACCCGTTCATGGAGGATGGATTCTAACTTCTTTAACCGTTCCGACTCTTCCTCCTCCAGCTTTCGTACCGGAATCTTGGTCCAGCCTGCTACCACGTCTGCAATCTCGTTTTCATCTACAACCCTGGGACGGCTGTTTCTCTCTTTCTCCCACTTTGCACGGATTTTTTCAATCTTTTCCCGTTTCTTTTCCTGCTTTTTCTTAATTTCACCGGCTTTTTCGTAAGCTTCTGTACGGATAGCGTTTTCTTTTTGCTTTTCCAGCGCCGCAATGTCCGCCTCTAAGTCCTTAATCTCCGGCGGCTCGGCAAATCCGGCCAGGCGCACCTTGGAAGACGCCTCGTCAATCAAATCAATCGCCTTATCCGGAAGGAACCGGTCGTTGATATAGCGGGCAGACAGCTTTACCGCCGCTTCCAGCGCTTCATCCGTAATGGTTACCTTGTGGTGTTCTTCATAACGGCCTTTTAGCCCCTTCAAAATCTCTACCGCTTCCGTTTCTGTCGGCTCATCGACCGTAACCGGCTGAAATCTTCTCTCCAGGGCGGAATCTTTTTCAATGTATTTGCGGTATTCTTCTACCGTTGTCGCCCCGATAAGCTGAAGCTCGCCTCTGGCTAAAGACGGCTTTAAAATATTAGACGCATCCAGGGCGCCTTCTGCCCCTCCAGCTCCGATAATGGTGTGAATCTCGTCAATAAACAGCAGGACATTTCCATCCTGGGTCACTTCGGAAATCACATTTTTAATCCGCTCTTCAAATTCACCTCTGTATTTGCTTCCCGCAACCATGCCGGAAAGATCTAACACAACAAGACGCTTATCCTTCACTGTATCCGGAACCATTCCCATAACGATGCGCTGTGCAAGTCCCTCTACAATGGCAGTCTTACCTACTCCGGGTTCCCCTGTCAGACACGGATTATTCTTCGTACGTCTGCTCAGAATCTGAATCAGTCTGGTAATTTCTTTATCACGCCCTATCACAGGATCCAGTTTTCCCTCTGCTGCAAGCTGTGTCAGGTCACGACTGTACTGATCCAGCGTAGGGGTACTGGTCACTTTTTTGTTTCCCGCATTCCTTGCGTACTGAAATTCCTCTGCAATGGTATCATTGTCAAATCCCATAGCTGTCAGGATAGCCGCAAACAACTTCTGGATATTTACTCCCATTGTAAAAAGCAGTCTGGTTGCTACGCAGTCTGTCTCTTTCAGAAGCGAAAGCAACAGGTGCTCTGTTCCGCAAAGACATTCCATACTCTCAGCATCTTCCTTCGCCTGTTCAATGATCCTTCTTGCTCTCGGGCTGTACTGGGGATCTTTTGTTTCTGCTGCCGCAGTATTGCCCTGAACCGGTGTAACCAGGCTACTGATAAGTTCCCTGAGTTTTTCTTCTTCTACGTTAAATTCCTGCAGCACTTTTCCCGCAGTGCCTTCAGGTTCTTTCAAAAGACCTGCAGTTTAAGGATCTGGGACTTCTCATTATTGATGAGGAGCAGCGCTTTGGCGTGCAGCACAAGGAGCAGCTCAAGAACCTGCGTGAGCAGATTGACGTGCTCACGCTTTCGGCAACGCCGATTCCGCGAACCATGCAGATGGCCACGAGCGGCGTGCGCGACATGAGCCTGATCACCACACCGCCGACCGGGCGTCGTCCCGTGATCGTGCACGTGGGGGAGTACGACCCCGACGTGGTGAGTGCGGCGATTCGCCTGGAGGTGGGCCGCGGCGGCCAGG
>OHRH01001365.1_pt1 | contig 11411 bp, 10 predicted proteins | sample 1578391 | NCBI WGS metagenome assembly OHRH01 (sample SAMEA3879599, study PRJEB24766) | human gut metagenome | biome: human-associated habitat; feature: feces | place: USA | collected 1985/1987 | reverse complement strand
GAGTCACGTCCTTTTCCACCGGTTTCATCCCGATAAACGAGAAGACCAGCATGGTTTTCCCCGCCTTTGTTGCCGGGAAACGGAATGCTCCGTGCGTGTCCGTGGAAGTACCCGTTTGGGTCCCTTTCAACAAAACGGTCACTCCGGGTAAGGGTGCTCCATCCGTGTCGGTCACTACGCCGGAAATCGCCAGGGGCTCTACCGGTTGAACGATTTTTTCTGTACTTTTTTTGATGACATACACTCCGTCCACTTTCGAAAAAACAAACCCTGTACCTTCCAGGATTTTGCTCAGTATCACCTCAACAGGTTGATTTACGACTTCAAAATCATTACACTTCCGGTTTCCGATAAGTTGTTTGTTAAATAAAATATCGACACCGGTCTGATCTTTAAATTTAATCAGAACATCATTTAAATTTTCAGATTTCACGGCAAATGTGATCAGTTTGGTGTCATTATCTGCCGCCGCATAAGACAACGAAACAATGAACAGCAAGTACACTGCCGCTAACATTTTTCTTAAGAATTCAGGTAAGAAATACCTGTCAGGTGCTTTTTTTTTCATACATTTGTTATTAGTTCGTTAATATGAATGAATGTGTAGAGAATGCGCTCTAAAGTTTGCCGACTGCAGAAGCATTCTCTATTTTTTTATTTTCTTTTTACATGATTTTTAACTTTCTTCAAAATCAGGAGAAGTCGCCAGACTTCTGTCGTCCCGCTCTTTTGATTTAAGTTAAACGGAGAAAGAGGGATTTGAACCCTCGCGCCGGTCGCCCGACCTACACCCTTAGCAGGGGCGCCTCTTCAGCCTCTTGAGTATTTCTCCGTACACTGAATTCTACTATAGAATCTATAGCTTTGTTCAATTGTGTGCACCAACAGTGCGAAATTTATTATAGCAATACACTGTCATCTTGTCAATCACTTTTTTTCATTTTTTAACAAAATTTTAAACTATCTGTTCTACGCAGCTTTTCAGCTTCGCAGTTGCTGTCTCAATATCCTTTTGGGCAAAGATTGCACTGATCACTGCAACACCATTAATTCCACTACCCGAAAGCTCTTTTACATTATCTTGTGTAATTCCTCCTATAGCAACAACCGGAATATCAACTTTAGTACAGATTTCCTTCAACACACTGTGTTCTACTTCCCGTGCGTCTGTTTTTGTTCCTGTTTGAAACACCGCTCCAACTCCCAGATAATCTGCCCCATGCTTTTCAGCTAATAAGGCCTGCTCTACTGTCCGTGCAGAGACGCCTATGATTTTATCTTCTCCCAGCTGCGCTCTTACATCAAGAGCTTCCATATCACTTTGCCCAACATGCACTCCATCCGCATCAATTTCCTTCGCAAGCTTCACATTATCATTAATTATGAATGGAACTCTATATTTTTTGCATAACTGTTGTATCTTTTTTGCCTCTTCTAAAAACTCTTCTTCTGTCAAATCTTTTTCACGTAACTGAATAAAGGTAGCGCCACCTTTCAGCGCTTCCTCAACCTGTTCATAAAGCGTCTGCCCATTCAGCCAATGTCTGTCCGTAACAGCATACAGCAACATCTGTTCCCTTAATTGTTCCTTAGTAAAGCTCATACTTAGCCCCTTTCTCCAGTTTTTCTCCTGTCATATTATAGATGGCATCAATAATTCTATTTCTATATGTAGCGTTACCATCGCCTTCCTGCATTCTCGTCCATGCTATTTCACCGGCAACGCCCATCATACAAACTGCTGCCACAGCAGCTTCCAGTTTTCTTTTCGGATTTGCTGCCAGAAAAGCGGTCGTAATACCGGATAACTGACATCCCGTGCCAGTTATTCTTCCCATTTCCGAACGTCCATTTCTAATCACATAACATTTCTCGCCATCTGTCACAAGATCTATTGCTCCTGTAATTATAACAATCGCTTCTTTCTTTTTCGCAAAACCTTTAATAAATGATATGCTCTGTTGCAAATTTCTTTCATTAACGGCTTCTGTAAGATCAGCATCTACGCCTTTTGTACTTCCGCTTCCATAAGCCAGCGTCTTAATTTCTGAAACATTACCTCGAATCACAGAAAACTTTATCTCTTCTATTAATTTTAATGCCGTCTCCGTCCTGAACCTGCTTGCTCCTGCTCCCACCGGATCCAATAATACCGGATGTCCCAGTTCATTAGAGCGATGCCCGGCTTTAAGCATTCCCTCAATACTCGTTTTATGTAATGTTCCCAAATTAATGTTCAGCCCTCCACATATAGATGTAATGTCCGCTACATCTTCCGGCTCATCTGACATAATTGGACTGCCACCACATGCAAGAATCACATTCGCAACATCATTCACTGTTACATAATTTGTTATGTTATGCACCACTGGGGCTTTTTTTCTAACTTGATCCAAGCATTCCTTTAGCATTTCTCTTCTACCTTTTCTTTCGTCAGGTTCTTATTGATTGTTTCCTGGATCTGCTGTTCTACTGCAGCAGCAATTTCCACGGTCTTCATATCTTTATAATCTTCATAAAGCATCGGTTTCAGAAAATGCACCTGCACCGTCACCGGTCGGGTACTGTTTGTATCAAACGGTTTAAAAGAATCAACAAGTGCTACCGGAATAATCGGACACTTTGCTTTGGTTGCTGCTTTAAAGCTTCCCCCTTTAAAAGAACCGACATTATTCCCATTTTTTGAACGCGTTCCTTCTGGGAAAATAAGATAATTTCTCCCCGATACAACTTCTTTTGTTACACTTGTAATGGTTTTCATTGCCTGACGGACATCCTCACGATCAATCATAAATGCTTTCATGATTTTAAATACCTGTTTTAAAAACGGAACGTTTTCCACTTCTTTTTTAGCTACAACAGAAAAAGGGTGCGTACACGCTTCAACAATTGCCAATACATCATACAAACCTTGATGATTTGGAAAAAACATAAATCCATCCTGCTTTGGAATATTCTCCTGTCCATGTACATCGATTGTTACATTTCCGCCTTTATTTGCACGAAAAACAATCCAACGCAAAAATTCATAATTATCTTCTTCTGTATATTTATCCACATGTGAAGCCCGATAGCAGAGTTTAATCCATCCCCCCGGCACGATCAAAAGATTCCGCAATACCATCAGTAGAATTCTTCTCATGCATCCTCCTCCATTCTGCAATAATCCTTAATTGCTGTTTCATAAAGATTATTCCCATCTTTATCTATTACTACAATAACCGGAAAATTTTCAACTGTCAGTTTTCTGATCGCTTCTGTTCCAAGATCGTCATACGCTACCACTTCTGAAGATGTGATACATTTTGAAAGAAGCGCCCCCGCTCCACCAACAGCCGCAAAATATACTGAACCATTGCGTACAATTGCATCAATTACCGCTTGATTTCTTTTTCCTTTTCCTATCATAGCACCAAGCCCAAGATCCAGGAGCTGAGGTGCGTATTTATCCATTCTGCTTGCTGTCGTCGGTCCTGCCGAGCCAATTGGGCGTCCTTCTCTTGCCGGTGATGGTCCCATGTAATAAATCACCTGACCTTGAATATCAATTGGAAGTTCCCCGCCTTCCTGTAAAATCTCATACATTCTTTTATGCGCTGCATCTCTTGCTGTATAGACCGTTCCTGTAAGATAAACATAATCTCCTGCCTTCAGTGTTGCCACGGTCTCTTTCTTCATTGGTACTGTTATATGCTTGTCCATTTCACTTTCCTCTTTCACTTAGCCTGTTGAATTAAATTGTACGAATCACATGACGATTTACATGACAGCAAATATTAACCGCCACCGGAAGTCCCGCGATATGTGTTGGATAAGTATTAATATTCACCGCAAGTGCTGTTGTTGTCCCTCCAAGTCCACCAGGTCCGATACCAAGGCTATTTATTTTTGTAAGGAGTTCTTCTTCCAACTCTTTTACGTATTCAATTTCTGAATGTGATCCGACTTCACGTGTCAGAGCTTCTTTGGCCATCAAAGCGCATTTTTCAAATGTACCACCAATTCCAACACCAACCACCATTGGCGGGCACGCATTCGGTCCGGCATCTTTTACCGCAGTAAGAACCGCATCTTTTACACCTTCAATTCCTTCTGCCGGTTTCAGCATAAATACACGACTCATATTCTCGCTTCCGAAACCTTTCGGTGCTACTTTTATCTTTACCTGGTCTCCATCTACAATTCTTGTATGCAAAACTGCCGGCGTGTTATCCTTTGTATTCTCACGGATCAACGGATCTCCAACGACTGATTTACGAAGATAACCTTCTACATAACCTTGACGTACACCTTCATTTACCGCATCTTCCAATGCTCCTCCTTCAAGATGAACATCCTGACCAATCTCAAGAAACACTACTGCCATTCCTGTATCCTGACAAATCGGAATCATATCCTCTCCTGCAATCTTCAAATTCTCTTGCAGCTGTTCCAATATCTGTTTTCCAAGTGGTGCTTCCTCATTCTTTTCGGCACATTTCATTGCCTCTGCCATATCTGGTGACAGAAAATGATTTGCTTCAATGCACATTTCTTTGATGTTTTTTGTTATTTCTTCTACACGTATTGTCCGAATCATTTCTTCTATCTCCCTTTTCTTTGAAACAGGTACGCAAGCGCAATGCAAGCGTACCTGTATTTTTATATCTCAAATTCAATTTTTCTGCCTGTTCGATGGTACTGGTGATATCTCACTCCTGCTGCATCCATCATTCGTTTTGATGCTTTCACTCCCGCTGTATCCGCGTATTTGTCGCAATCATAAATAACTTCTTTAATTCCTGCCTGAATAATTGCTTTTGCGCATTCATTGCATGGAAAAAGAGATACGTAGAGTTTTGCTCCCGCAAGACTTCCGCCATTATAATTCAAAATTGCATTCAATTCACTATGCGTTGTATATACATATTTTGTCTCTAACGGATCTTCGCCTTCGCGCGCCCATGGGAATTCATCATCAGAACATCCCATCGGAAGACCATTATATCCCATGGAAAGAATCTTGTTATCCTGACTTACGATACAACACCCAACCTGTGTATTCGGGTCTTTTGATCGCATTCCGGAAAGCATTGCCACGCCCATAAAATATTCATCCCATGATAAATAATCTGTTCTTTTATCTGACATTATTCTTCTCCTTTTGCATATGAATTCAGTTTGTCTGCAAGTTTATCTATAAGCCCTGTCAGTATCTCAAAACATTCTCCATAAGCCGTCAGGGGTTTTCCATAAGGATTCGGAAGTTCTTCTGATACTCCAACAAATTCATTTATTGTATATACATTTTTTACATTTTCATAATCCGAAAGAACTTTGTTCTTAATTGTCTCATTCAATGTCAATACAAGTGTATCTCCTTGTAGATTGCTGCCATCAAACTGCTTTGACACATGATTTTCCAACGTCATCTGAGCACTCTTCATAATTGCCTCTGCCTTCTGGTTTACCGGTTCAGGGAAAAGCACAACCAGTCCGCCGGATTCAATAATATACTCTTGCTCAAGATCCTGGTGACATAGTAATTCTGCCGCCATTGGTCCTACTGCCGAATCCGCCTCGCTGACAAAAATCACTCTGCGATACTTCTGCTTCTTTGTGATCTCTGTTGCCTGCAGGTGCATATGTCCTGCCGCCTTTTCAAGACGATTCATAATCGCCTTTCCTATTCCGTTCATAGCAAAAGATTCACTATAAATCAGATCAACGTCTTCTTCATCGAATTCGCGAAGCACTCGATAAAGGTTTCTTGCAATAGTATTCTCATTCTCACGGGTTCCTATATTCTTCACAATCCCATAATTATAGAACTGAACTGTTTCCCCCGTTGCAATGATTCCGACTTCCTTCCCTTCCCGATGCGCGGCATAAGCAAGCTGACGAATTGCAAGAATCTCTTCTCTTATATTTCCTTCCACAATCATCATTTTCGCCTTCGGTGCATAATGTCGGTACTTCATTCCCGGAGCTTTCGGCGCCTGCTTGCTTTCACTGTTAACCAATGTCTCATCAACACCGACCGGTCCGATTACCTCTTCAAACATATCCGCTGTAATTGCACCCGGACGTAAAATCATTGGCGGCTCCACCGTCATGTCAAGAATTGTGGATTCCAGTCCGATATCTACCGCACCTCCATCCAGGATCATATCAATCTTACCTTCCAGATCCACCCGCACATGCTCTGCTGTCGTTGGACTCGGACGCCCAGATGTATTCGCACTCGGTGCTGAAACAAATCCACCTGCCGCCCGGATCAATGCCGCTGCAATTGGATCACTTGGCATACGAACCGCAACCGTATCCAATCCTCCGGTTGTCCCGTAAGGTACACTCTCACTTTTTTCAAATATCATCGTCAACGGACCTGGCCAAAAATGTGCTGCCAGTGCATCTGTCTCCGGTGGAATATTCACCGCCACTTTTTTCAGATCCTCATAGTCTGCAATATGAACAATCAACGGATTATCTGATGGACGTCCTTTTGCTGCATATGTTTTCTTTGCCGCCTCCTCTTTTAATGCGTCCGCCCCAAGTCCGTAAACCGTCTCCGTAGGAAATGCAACAAGACCTCCTTGTTTTAATACATTTCCCGCTTCTTCTATTACATCCTGGTTTATTTGGTTTTTATCTATTTTTCTAATAATCGTTTCCATAAATTTTATTATATCATTATTTGTTCTAAAAAAAAACTATTTCTCTTCTGCTATTCATTTTCTTTTATATAAGATAAAATTCCTTCTGCCACTGCTTCTGCTACTGATTTCTGATAATCTTCCGTAACCAGCTTCTGTGCTTCTTTATAATTACTCAAAAAACCACATTCTACGATCACTGTAGGTACTTCCGTCTTTTTTAATATATAATATGTATTATTTGCTTTTATCCTTTTGGTATTATCCGGATTTACCTTTTGTAAAGCGTCCTGTATTATCCCCGCAGCTTTTTCTCCTTCCGTCGATGTCTGATAGTAGAAGACCTGCGCACCGAAAACATTTTCTTCATGATAACTGTTCTGATGTATACTGACTGCTAATACAGGAGAAACTTCATTCATAATCTTTACTCTGTATTTCAAATCTTCTACTTTACTTTGTGCAAGCTGTTCATCTGTTTCTCTGGTCATGATTACCTGTATATTTTCTTTTTCCAAAATTTTCTTTACAGAATTCGTAATCGTTAAATTGATATCTTTTTCTTTCACTCCATTGATTCCGACCTTCCCCGAATCAGTACCACCATGTCCTGCATCTAAAACAACTATCCTGTCTGACTTTTCAGCTTCTCCGATTGTCTCCATTTCTTCTTTTAATTCTTTCTGTAAGTTTTTCGAAGCTTTCCAACAACCTGCGATAAGCCCTGTCATAATCAGAATCCCTATCATCAACCTGATTTTTCTTTGCAAAAAACGACCTCCCTTCACATATTCTATCTATATGCAATGAGAAGCCGTTTTTTAACTTATCTTTTATTTAATTTACATACTGAGAAATGAGATTCCATACACTGCTTTCTTCTTTTCCCAGACTCCATTCTGCCACACCTGCCAGTTTATTTTCCTGTATCACCTTCAGCTTTGCTTCCAATGATTGAGCATCTTCAAGCCAGATACGGTAGGTTCCGCCATCCGCAGACCATTTTGCATAGTTTTGCTGTGTCTTTTCATCCCACTGTGCTGTTGCTCCCGCATTCACAACACTCTGCGCTGCTTCTTCCATTCCCAGTGCCTTACTTGATACTTTATTCGGATAAGATGCTGCTTCTGTACCAGCTTCTTCCGAAAGTTGCTCCGGGCTCTTTGCTGTCTCAAACCATAATCTGGTAAAAAATGGAATTCCGGCAATTACTTTATCAGCTGATACCTTTTTCAATGTTTTTTCTATTCCATCCTGCAAATAGCTGATCGATGCCACTGATCCCGCTTCATAGGATCCTTCTGTATGTTCATCATAAGCCATAATCACCACGTAATCTGCCACAATCCCCTGCTCTTTAAGATCATAATGTGAATTGTATGACTGTGGCACATAATTATCAACTGAAAATACAAGATTATTCTGGTGGCACTTCACAGACAGCTCTCTCACAAGCTGCACGTAATGCACACCACACTTGGAAGAAATCAATTCAAAGTCTAAATTAATTCCATCCACTCCTGCTGCCACTGCCGCAGCTACAACCTGATCTTCCAGTTTTGCTCTTTTTGATGTATAACGCAATGTCTCATAGGTCTCATCATAGGAATTCGTTCCACCATGAAAATCCCGGAATACAGCCCACACTTCCAGTCCTGCCGTATGTGCATAATTCACATAGTCCGCATCTGCAATTGAACTGATATTACCTTCCGTATCCGCAAGACTAAACCAGGTTGGCGCGATCGTCGTAAGTCCACTGGTTGATGCAAGTACCTGCTGAACCGCATTATTTGCTGCCGCATTCGTCACATTATGCCATGCCATATTGATCGAATGATCTTCTGTCATGTCTGAATAAACCGGTTCCGTAAAATCTCTGGATGTTTTTTCTTTTTTCTGGTTCTTTAAAGATTTGGTCTTAATATATCCTACATAACCATCCGCTGTGGCAACTTTCATCCAGTCATCTTCGTCTTCAAGCACTGTCACCTTGTCCGATTTTTTAACTTCTGTCAGTATCGGACTCTTAACGCCACCAAGATAACGAACCTGTGTGTCTTTCTTCACTTCTGCTGTCTCGATCTCGCCCCACTTTGATGTGATAATTGCTCTGTTTGGTTCCTGTTCCACAGAATATTCCATATTCGTATACTCTTGTATGAACGGAAGTGCGATATATGCGATATCTCCATCCGTCTTAAGAATTACATAATCTTCACTTTTTGTTTCGTTCACTGCTGTATATTCACTGCTGTTCTCACTTACAGAAACATTTCCATCCGGCAAGGTATATAAAAGCACCCGTTCGTTCGCATCCCAGTAAAATCTGCTGTTTATCTTATCACGAAGAACCTGATATGCTACATAATATTGTCCGTCAAAAACCTTACCCGGTATAACACTATCTGTAGAAGAACCGGAAGAAGATTCCGCGGAACTCTCTTCTTTTTTCACTACTTCATTATTAATGATCAATGCCAGATCATCACTGTTTTCTATTCCATAATATTGTTCTTTATCGGCTTCCTCATTTGATGAACCGTATCTCTTAAAGAAAACTGCGCCTGCTGCCAAAATCATGATCAATAATATGATGATCATTACGAAAAGAATTTTGTTACGTCTTTTCCGCGCTCTATTCACTTTCTTCGCATGTCGTGTTCCTGACCTTCCATTTCTGCCTCTACCTGTTGTCATTGGTCTTCCCTTTCTCCGGGAATTCCCCGGATGTCCAGATTGTCCTTCTACTCTTCCCCTGCTTCGCGCATGGGTACTGCCTTTTCTTTTGTTCATGCCAACCCTCCTGATTGCAATTTTTATATCTCTGGCGCTTTCTTACACAAACAGTTCCTTACGCTCTGCTCTGCTGTGTGTATTTCTAATATCTCCACATCTCTGGATAAAATAATGATTCTGGAATTCATTATATCATATTTTCATCTTGCGTCATTAACAAATTGCATCTACAACAGTTGTACATATCAAAAAGTTGTTACACCTTAAATGTCTGTCCATCTTCTATCAATTATAACAGCTTACAAATATACTTCTGTCCGGCAGTTCAAGGGGTAATCTCTGCCTGTCTGTTATGATTCACATCTGTAAAAACCAATGATTCTATCCTTCCTTCCGGATCAATCACATAATCTCTCATATAAGTACCTTCTTCTCTGGCCATATATGCTGTCACAATCTGCAATGGACTCATCGGATATCCATCCATAACTATGTCCACTCCTTTTTCTTCATAACCTCTTAGTTCCGCATATAATTCCTTATATCCATCTTCCGTTCTCATATCGTATGTACTCCTTCTCTCCTGGGATCCTGATAAAACGATGTCCGCCATCTTCGACCATAAAAGGTATCTGTGACATACTGTAGAACAAGTGACGGACAAGAAGACAACCCTGATCTTCGGAGGGTCTCCTTCTCATAATTATTGTGAATTTTCCCTTGATTTCAGGGAATTGAATTTTTTTGAAAATCAGAAATGCTTTCAGTGCCTCCTTTCTTAACATTCTGTTTTATCAAATGGTGTGTCTTCTGTAAGTGCCATTATATGAGCAGCCTTTTGGAATTTCAATGTGTTTATTGTTGATAAGTGGGTGGGATTTGTTGATAACCTAAAATAGTTATAAACAATTTTCGTTTTCCTTTACATCTTTTCTTTTTTTGTTTATACTAAACGATGAAAAGATATATCTAGTTATGAACATAATGAACAGTTCTTAATCCACAGATTATCTTAATATCATAAGACATAAGGATGTGATCATATGAAAATTGAAAAAATCAATGACAATCAGATTCGTTGTACTTTGACACATGCCGATCTTGCAGCCCGCAATCTCAAGATCAGCGAACTGGCTTATGGTACCGAGAAAGCAAAATCACTATTTCGAGATATGATGCAGCAGGCATCTTTCGACTTTGGATTCGAGACAGATGACCTCCCTCTGATGATAGAAGCAATTCCTTCTTCTTCAGACTCTATCACCTTAATCATAACAAAGGTGGAGGATCCGGAAGAACTTGATACACGTTTTTCCAAGTTTACACCTGCCGGAGATTCCGATACACTGAACAGCAATGTTCTTGAAAAGCTTCAAGGCGCAGATGAATTCTTTGATCTGCTTAACAAAGTGAAGGAAGTGGCTTCCGAAGCAAAAGACCCGGAACCTAAAGAAACAGTACCGGCATTTCCGGTCCGCCTGTTCTCCTTCGACACGTTAGATTCCGTAATTGAGGCTTCCCGCCTGCTTGCTCCGTTCTATACAGGTGCAAATACATTATATAAGGACGAGGAGAATAATAATACCTTTATCCTTGCGCTGGCACCTGCTGATGGCGCAGATCAGGAATTTAATAAAGTATGTAATATGCTTTCGGAGTACAGTTCCCCTGAGAAGGGAGATTCTTCTGTTCTTGCATTTCTGGAGGAGCATTGCAAAATCATTGTTTCCGCAGACGCAATTCAGAAGTTATCCGCAATTTAAACAACGAATAAAAAAGACGGTCTGGAATTATGGGAATAACTTTTCCCACACTTCAGGCCGTCTTTTTCACTTGTTATCCACAAAAACTTTTAACGATACGAACAAAGAATGTGCCTTGCACATTCTTGCGCCTGCGGCGTTGCTAAGCGCCAGTGGCGCTTGTTTAGCAAGGACCGAAGTGGAAACGTAGACCGCTTGCGACATCTACATTGTACGCCACAGTGCGCATCCTTAGCGGAGCGTTTTTTATATATTAGGAAAGCACTTTCCTAAT
>OHRH01001362.1_pt1 | contig 11433 bp, 7 predicted proteins | sample 1578391 | NCBI WGS metagenome assembly OHRH01 (sample SAMEA3879599, study PRJEB24766) | human gut metagenome | biome: human-associated habitat; feature: feces | place: USA | collected 1985/1987 | reverse complement strand
AATTTCGTTCACATCCACATCATTAAAATCACGTTCCATACCGTCTACCAGTACTAACGGAGAAGCATTTCCCCAAGTTGCCTTACCGCGAATAAACAAATCGGCGGCATCTGCTCCGGGTTTTGAAGAAGTATTGATAGCAGTCACACCGGGCATTTGTCCTTGCAAAGCCTCAGAAACAGAAGTCACACTCCCTACTCTCAACAAATCTTCTCCTTTAGTCGTCGCGATAGCCCCCACACTGGAAGCTTTCTTCTGCTGTCCATAGCCTACTACAACCACTTCCTCTATTTGCTGCAGGCTCTCGGACATTATAACCTTTGACAGGTTAAGATTAGGTTTTACTACGATTTCTACATCTTTATAACCGATAAACGAGAATATCAATACCTGATTTTTCTGAACTTTAATAGTAAAATTGCCATCCAGATCAGTTATAACCCCATTAGTTGTTCCTTTTACAGAAACATTCACGCCAATCAACGGTTCATTCAGAACCTCATCCCACACTTGCCCTTTCACGGTTATTTGCTGGGCATATCCAGTGGCAACCGAACATACGATTAGCAGCAAAGCAAGCAGATACTTGACTTTCATGTTTTTCATATAAAATAAATTAAAGTATTATTTCTCAAAGGCGAACTTCCAATTTTCATTAGTCGTTCTCGCTTTTTTCATTATTTTCTCAAATTCCTTAACCTTCTGAGGATACTGATTCAAGACATCAGCAATTTCACCCGGATCGGCATTCAAATTATACAATTCATAATGTTCCTTCTGAGGATTATTAACCTGCAAGTGTAATAATTTCCAGCCGTCTTTTATCAGAGCTTGTTTTCCTCCCTGTTCATGAAATTCAAAATACAGATAGTCATGTTGCTTCTGTTCTCCTTTTCCGGTTAGTGTCGGCAAATATGAAAGCCCATCTATATTGGCAGGAACAGGGATTCCTATCAACTCGCACATTGTCGGCATAAAATCCCAAAAAGTAGAAATCTGGAAAGATACACTTCCTTCAGGAATCACTCCCGGCCATTTCACGATAAAAGGTGTACGTATACCACCTTCATACAGATCGCGTTTCATTCCACGGAACGGTCCATTACTGTCAAAGTACTTCGGATCGTGTCCTCCTTCTTTATGTGTCCCATTATCAGAAGTAAATATGATAATCGTATTATCCAATACCTCTTTTTTCTTCAATAAATCCACCAATCTCTGTACATCACGATCCAGTCGCGTCACCATAGCAGCAAAAGTAGCTCTGGGCTTTTCCTGCGGACGATAACCTTTCCCCGGATAAGGTACTTCTTCAAACTTACCGTCATAATCAAACAATTCGTTATTTGGAACAATAATATCTGCGTGAGGAATAGTCGGAGTCAAATACAAAAAGAAAGGTTTATCCGTATTCTTATCCACAAACTCCAAAGCTTTATCCATAATCATATCGTGCGAATATACTTTATGATTCAGCATAACCGGATTATCATTCTCAAACAACTGGACCGGATAATAATTATGTGCATTTCCCTGTCCTAAATATCCGAAGAAATAATCAAATCCCTGTTTATTAGGGTGTCCTTCAGCAGAAGGCCCTCCCAACCCCCATTTACCAACACAGGCAGTCACATAATCCTTCGTTTTAAAAACCTCGCCTACCGTAATCTCTTCATCAGCCAAGTTCAAATCATACGAACGGCCGTCTTCCGCCTTATATCCTTTATTCCCTCTTATATAAGAGTGACCGGTATGCTTACCCGTTAAAAGCACACAGCGGGAAGGTGCACTGACTGTAGAACCGGAATAGTGTTGGGTGAATTTCATACCTTGTGCTGCCAAAGCATCAATTGCAGGAGTTTTAATCCGGTTCTGACCATAACATCCCAAATCACCGATTCCCAAGTCATCAGCCATAATAAATACAACATTGGGAGTTTTAGATTGGGAAACTTGTTTTTGAGCCTGACCGTGAATGAAGGGAAGCATCAACGTACCGGACGCTAATAATAGTTTGTTCATAATATCCATTTGTGATTTCATTCTTTCAGTGAAATTAAAGTTAAACATTTGCTTTTCTCTAAGACAAAAATAGAGTTATATATACATTAACAGGGGAGAAATTTAAGTCATTCGCCGGGTAAAAAACAGTCAAAAATGGCTTTTAACACGTGTGATGAGCGTTTTTACCTGTTTTTGAAGAAAAACACCTACTCCGCACTCAAATATTTCAAGCGCCAGTCAGTGCCACTACATTTTTGTAGAATATCCGACTTTTGCAGGTTCAACTCACCCCCTAAACCTTCCTCGTGCAAATAAGTAATATCATTCAAAATCAGAAGAGATTCAGCACCACTTCCGGCAACCTGTAAAGCCTCTTTCATCACGGCAACAGGATTCACTTTTCCCATTCTACTTAAAGCAACAACCGCACGACTTTTGACAAAGGCTTGTGAATCTCCCAACAACTGCTCCAGTTCTTTATACAAAGACACTGCTTCTTCACCAAATGACGCACACACCGTAGCTCCCCAATAACGCTCTACCGGATCGGAAGAGGTCAATGCTTTGCATATAGCCGGTTTTGCCTCTCTAAAAGAAGACATTTCCAAATCAGCGATATCCGAGTATTTTTTTATCTTATCCTTATTCTTCTTACCAAAACTTGTCGGATTTTGCTCTCCCTGTTCCAGCCACACGCATTCCGGATAAAATCCCAGATCATTCTCTTCCAATAACTTTTCCTTCAGTAAGATTCTCAAGTCCTTCAACGTCGAACGATATGCAGGATCAGTTACCAGATTCTTCGTTTCATAAGGATCTAAAGACAAATCATACAGTTCTTCTGCTCCTTGCGGTTCAAAAAAACGTCTTTGAGTTTCATTCAATATTCCTTTGACATACAAATCCTTCCACTCTCTGAAAGCTGCCTGTTTATATCGATAAAAAGCATACAAAGACTTGGGATGATAAGGCTGAAAGTTACGCGAATACTTAAATTTCCCTTTACGCACCGTCCTATTAAACGCATATAGCTCATCAAAACGATCTCCGTACCCATATACTTCATCACGGTCATTCAACTGTTCCAATGAAATATCTTTTCCTAAAAACGGGGTACCTTCTATTCCTTCAGGAATAGATATACCGGCTAAATGAAGCAATGTTGGTCCTAAATCCATAAAGCTAACAAAGCCATCTGCTCGTTGCCCCACCTTTACCGGAAGAAAGTCTCTCCACTTCCGGGGAACATACACTACCAAAGGAACCTGTAGTCCTCCCTCCGTCGTATACCCTTTCGTCCCCGGTAAAGATCCTCCGTTATCTCCAAAATAGAAAACAAACGTATTATCCAGCTCATCATCATTTTCCAGCATCTCGATCAATTTACCCAGTGCAGTATCCGAATCTTGAATCCGGTCATAAAAAGTAGCATAAGTATATCGGAATAATTCCGTATCCGGATGATAAGGATGAACGGTAACAGAAGCCGGATCGTTATGAGTCGGTATTTCTTTCAAAGCATTCTCCTTAAACTGCAATTTCCCTTCATGCGTAACAGCATTCGTATAGACATGAAAAAAAGGCATATTTTTATCCGGACGATTCCTCCATTCGCCAATTTTCCCTTCTACTATATCCCATGCCGTTTTATCTAAAAAACAGTTATAATCTGTCTTTGCCGCATTTGAAGTATGATAACCAGCTTTTCTTAAATAAGAAGGAAACATATTCAGCCCTTCCGGCATCGATACCTTCTGTAATCTCCGGTGAAAGCTGACCCCCAAACGAGGAGCATAACATCCCGTAATTAAAGTAGAACGAGCGGCAGAACTCACAGGGGCATTACTATAAGCATTATTAAAAACAATTCCTTCTGCTGCCAGTTTCTCTATATTGGGAGTAATAACTCCCTCTTTACCATTATTATATAAGTTCAGATAATGCTTGGAAACATCTTCCGCCATGAACCAGACAAAATTCGGGCGTTCCTTCGGAGCATCTTTTGCATACACCACAGATGCTACACAACACACGGTATAGATAAATCCTACACCTTTTATTTTTCTATTATCGAGCATACTTTCTTAATTATTTGTACGATTTTACATCCAATTCCAACACAGCCGATTGTAATAAAGGAGAAGTCAGTCGAATCTTCACTTTCCCCTGCCCCCTTACTTTTACATACCCCAACAACTTGCCATTTTTGCAACGTTGCTTATTATCACGGTAATTATCAGCTACATTATGGTCACCGCTTTCCAATCCTAATAACTTGGCTTCTCCTTCGATATAACAAGTTATCTGGTTATCAGCCAACACTACCGGTATATTATTTTCATCCACAATCTGAATCATCAGATGCAGTACCTCTCCCACCTTTACATCTTGTATTTTATCCATTGAGGCCCGAATTGCATAAGGCAATCCACTCGATTGAATCTTATCTTCCGCCACCTTCTTTCCTCGGTTATACGCCACTACCTCCAAAGCACCCGGAGTATAAGGAATATCCCAATAAATAATGGCCGTACTATCATCATACGGTTTACGCTCTCCTATCTGTTTACCATTCAACAATAACTCCGCTTCTTCGCAATTGGTATATGCCACTACGCGAATCATATCTCCTGGTTCATAATTCCAAATAGCTGAAGCATTGGCAGAAAACTTCTTTTTAGTTTTTTCCATTTTATAAGTTCCCACATAAACTGTCGGTGATTCCAACCACAAAGCACGACGAAAATATCCATTCGGCTTTATATTTCCGGCTAAATCAATCATTCCGGTAGTAAATCCCCTGGAAGGCCACGGTCCTGCTTCTCCCAAGTAGTCGAACCCCGTCCAAATAAATTGTCCGAAAATAAATTCATTATCACGCACAGCTTTCCATGCATTCAGGTCATGCCTCGTCTCACTACCATATAATATCCGTTTAGGATACTTCTCATGATCTTGCCGATACCGGTTCTCCGTATAATTGTAGCCTACTACATCCAGTACTGCCGGATAATCAGTTTCATTAGACATCACAGCACCCGCTAAAGCAGCAGTGACAGGGCGCGACAAATCATATTTTTTAGCTTCCGTCACAAGCTCTTTGGCAATATCTCCCAAACGTTCAGCCCGTGGCTGTTCTTTCCGATAGCCTCTCACATGCTGTTGTCCAATCTCTGACTGATCCAAAACCGGATGCGAATAAGGATCATTTGGATAATCCACCTCATTGCCTATGCTCCACATTATAATCGAAGGATGATTCCGATCCCTGCGAATCATATCCGCCAAATCCCTTTTACTCCATTCCCGAAAATAAGAAGCCGATCCTTGAAAGCCCGGTTTTCCTTTATTCCATCCGGTAATCCATTTCTTTTTAGCATATTCCCATTCATCAAAAGCCTCATCCTTCACCAATATTCCTAATTCATCACAGAGTTCATACACACAAGTCGCCTGAGGATTATGGCTCATCCGAACCGCATTACAGCCTATCTCTTTCAACTGCAGCAGGCGACGGCGCCAGACCTCTTTCGGAACAGCCGCTCCCAAACATCCCGCATCGTGATGAATACATACGCCTTTCACTTTCAGAAACTTGCCATTCAACGCAAATCCCTTATTAGGATCGAATGTCAACGAACGTATCCCTGCCCGTGTTTCTGTCCGGTCGATCACCTTTCCTCCTTTTGACAGCGTCGTCCTGATTGTATAAAGATACGGATCTTCCAAGCTCCATAATTTAGGCTGAACAATAGAGACAGCCAACTCTTTCTTAGTGAATAATCCAGACTACCGGCCCCCACCTTCTTTCCGTCACGATCGAAGACCTCATGCAACACTTTAACTGCAACCGGCAATTTACCCGTATTGTCTACCTCTGTTTGGACGGATAAAACCGCATTCTTCTTATTCACCTTTGCCGAGTAACTCACTCCCCACAATCTGATATGAACCGGATTTGCATAAACCAAATAAACGTCCCGATAGATGCCTGACCCGGTATACCACCTCGAATCGGCATCTTGAGAATGGTCGACTCTCACTGCCAGTACATTCCTCCCGCCGAATTTCAGATAAGGAGTCAACTCATACATGAAAGAGACATACCCATTGGGACGTTTTCCAATCCATTTACCATTAATAAAAACCTCACTATTGTTATAAATTCCTTCAAAATAAATATACACCTTATTTCCATTCTGAACCTTGGGAATATCCAAGTCTTTTCGATACCAACCTATTCCACCCGGCAAATATCCGGTACAGCTAGCTAACTCCGGACTCGCAACAGCTTCCACACTCCAGTCATGAGGTAATTCCAGCTTTCGCCATTCCGAATGGTCAAAATATTCACTTCCTCCATACTTAATATCCCCCAGATTGAAATACCAATCTGCATTAATCAATTCACGATTTCCAAATCCCTGGCTCCAGCTATTCAAAGCCCCCACTAAAGCCAATAAAACAACGGTTATTCTCAATTTCGTCATATCAATCAGTGTTATTATTCTACTTTACAGCCACATAATCAGGATTCAACTCGGTAGGTATCGGTGCCTGAGTCTTTAGAAGCCAATCCATTAACTTTACGTAGAGTTCCTTTCTCTTATCAGAGTGAATACGGGACAAATCATGTTCCTCGCTTAAATCATCTTTCAGGTTAAACAACTCGACCGATTTATCTTCATAATAATAAATTAATTTCCAGTCCCCCGAACGAATACTGGAATAAGGGGTCGCTCTCCATTCTTTTCCACTTTTCTTATAAGACTGTAGATAAGCCGGAAAATGCCAATACAAATCACGATAAAAGAGAAAACAGATCCTTTCCATCTAAATCCGAAGCCGGTTTGCCGTTAGCTATTTTCACAAAAGTAGGATAGAAATCCACTCCTGTCACAGGAAGAGACGATGTGGTTCCAGGCTTTACTTTCCCAGGCCATTTAATGATTAAGGGTACCCGTATCCCTCCCTCATAAGGTGCACCTTTCCCCTCCCTCAACGGATAGTTATCCGTTACCGGTTCCGATCCTCCATTATCCGAAAAGAAAACAACAATCGTATTATCTGCAATACCCAACGAATCGATAGCCCGGCATACCCTGCCCACATTTTGGTCCAGACTTTCTATCATAGCCGCATATACCGGATTTGTATGATATTTACCTTTTGTCTTTTTCTCATACTTCTCAACCAAATGCTGAGGAGCCTTCAAAGGAACATGAACTGCATGATGAGCCAAATATAAGAAGAAAGGTTCCTCCGCATGTTTTTCCATAAAGCCGATAGCCTCACTAGTCAACCTGTCTGTCAGATACTCTCCCGGAGTTCCTTCATCCAATCCTAAATGACATTTATTTTTTTTCGGATTACAATAAGGATAAAAATAAGAGTAGGGACTCCCTGCTCTCTCACCCGCTACATTGGAAATAAAGCCTTGTGACAACGGACCGGTACCATTTTTATCGTCCCCCAAATGCCATTTCCCCACATGTCCGCATTGCTGAAGTGCTTCCGCCATAGTGACAAAATCGGCACGAACATCTTCTGTATTCGGAATCGGAATCAATTTACGTTTTGTCTTATCTCCCCGGGCAGAAGGACTTACTGTAAAGATCCCATGACGAGGCGTGTACATTCCGGTCATCAGACAAGCCCTGCTAGGTGCAGAGTTAGCAGCAGAGGCGTATGCATTCGTAAAAAGTATGCCTTGGGAAGCTAAACGGTCAATATGAGGTGTCTCATAATAGTCACTCCCCATAATACTCAAATCGGTCCAACCCAAATCATCTGCCATTATAAAAACAATATTAGGTTGTTTTTCTTTCGCTTCCACTCCCAGGGAGTATACCCCCCAAGCCATTGCTAATGGATATATCACATTTTTCATCATGCTTGTATTTATAAATTAGTTATCTTTTATCGTAAACTGAAAATAGGTAATCGAACGAACCGGTAAAGTTAAAGAGAAATTAGAGTCATCTATTTTCTGTGCATTTCCGCGTTCACCCTCCACAGGAGTATTATCCGTCCATTGCATATATTCTACTTCACCGTCAATCATTCCTGTTTTCAGACCGAATACATAGTCCTGATAAACTGTTGCTGTCGCAATATTATCTTGACTACACATATTAATCACATAGACACTTATGATATTTCCTTTTCTAAAGGCGCGTGTCTGTAACTTATACTTCTCTCTCGTATCACGTCCGTCATGGTCATCTATTATAATCGGACGGGCATCTTTAATAGGCACGGAAACAGCTCTCATCAGATTTCCCCGCAGGTCTCCCGCACGTTTATAGCTCCACCACATAAATCCATCCATTCCCAAATCCGTCTGATCCCAAAGAGTACAAATAGCAGTTTCCGCATAATCCAACATATCACTTTCTCCTTCTTTAGCATCCCAATGCGGTTCGGTAGCCCAGAACGGTCTGTCTCCAATCAATGACAACTCAAATTCCAGTTTATCAAATATTTCACGATGTTTCGGATAGTAATGCATTCCATAAATATCGAGGCAATCTCCCCTATTTTCCGCCAAAAAAAGTTTCATCCAACAATTAGTTACATCCCCCATAGGCTGATAACGTTCAGGACCTATTATTAATGGCATCTTGAATCCTTTTTCCGTAGCTAGAACTCTCAATTTATCTATTATTTGTATATGCTTTTTAGGAGTAATATTTCCTTCATTGAAGTTTTCCTCATTATCTATCCCCAGTACATCAATAATAATACCCTTTTCCTTCATATAAGAAATAAAGTCAGCCAGCATAATAGCATATTGTTCCGGAATCACCCCATTGCTATCCTTTACCCAATCAGGGAAAGACTCTTTTCCATTCAGTTTCTTACTTGCAAAAATGATAAACTCATTATTTCCACGGGCTTTTTTCGCGCGATTTATAGAATTAATCAATTTTGCATAGTACCCTTCCGAATCATCTACAACACCTGCCGACGGATGAGTAGGTCTATCCGAACTACCCAACACAGGGATTCTTACCCCATTCATCCCATCTAAAACAAAATACTCATTGGCGACTTTATCAGACCCGACTCCTCCTAAATTAAGTTTCAAATCAAGGAAAAAGTCTTTTATCACCCTCCCATAATACTGTTCCGGATGAATTATTGCGTCCGGTTCAGGCTCAGGTTCCGGAAGTATATTTATGGCTACGGTATAAACCTGTTCCGTTCCGGCAATGGCCACTATAAACCGTTCTTCAGTTTGCCAGTTATCAAGCCTGGTTTCAGGACTAGGATAAATACTTGCTCCTGTCTTCAATTGATATTCAACATCAGTTATACCACTGATACTTTTAATACCTTGAAAAGAAATCCGGCGAGTACCCTCATCTATAGTCCCCTCAAAAACCTCATTATTGACTTTGATCTTAAAATAAGTAATTAGCCCTGTTAAGTCCTCCTTCTTATCATCTGCACAAGAAAAAGTTAATGTGCTGAAAGCCACCAGACATATAAACAGCAATAAATTCCGTAACTTATGACTACATTTTTCCATGATGTATATGATTTATAGTTATCTGCTACAAAAATAGACCTTCTATTTACCATATACCGGATAAAATTTAGTCAAAGAGAGGGCAAAAATCAGTCAAAAGCCTACGTTAAAGACTCCAGATACTTCGTAGGCGACATTCCTTTCTCTTTCTTAAATATCAAACTAAAATATTTCGGATCTGTAAAGCCAACCATATATGCCACATCCGACACTTGCAAATCCGGGCGTTGCTGCAAAAGCACACATGCCTTTTTAATCCGTATGTCGCGGATAAATTCGTTAGGCGACATTCCCGTCAGTGATTTTAATTTCCGATATAGGGTAGACTGCGTCATATTCATCATATCACAAAATACCTCATTAGAAAATTCACTATCCTCCAATTGTTGCTCAACTATTGAAATAGCCCTATCCAGAAATTCCCGTTCAAGTACGGATAACCCCAATTCCCGGACGTCCAGAGTATCTTGTTGTCGATATTTCTGAACCAGCAACTTCCGGTTTGCAATCAGAGCTTTAATCTGAGCGGTAAGTAATACCATCTCTACCGGTTTAGTGATATAGGCATCTGCTCCCGCATCATATCCTTCCAAATGATATTCAGCCTGCGTTTTAGCAGTAAGCATCACAATAGGCAGGTGATTCAAAGCAATATCATTTCTTATCACCCGACACAGCTCAATACCATTCATTTCAGGCATCACATAGTCAGTTATCACAATGTCAATATCCTCATTCTCTTTCAATACTTTGAACGCTTCTTTCCCATTGACAGCCGTACTTACCTTAAACTGCTTACTTAATACTTTAGTCATAACAGTCAGCAGATCCACATCATCTTCCACCAAAAGCAGATGTGTCCATTCTCCGCTCACGTCTTCGTTCTTCACATCAACATCAGAAAACGGTATCACTTCTTCCTTCAAACTTTCAGTTTCCATTTTTCCGGATTCTTCATCAATCTGTTCATCAGTATAGTTATCCTTATCCGAAGGAATCATAACAGTAAATACAGTTGTTTCATTTAAAACACTCTGTACGGAAATAGTTCCATGATGCAATTCCACCAAGTCCTTTGTCAACGAAAGACCGATTCCCGTACCTTTCGTTTTAAATTTACGATAGTCTCCTTCATAAAAACGCTTGAACAATAACGATAACTTACTTTCCGGAATCCCGTCTCCCGTGTTTTCCACCTTAAGCACAAAATATCTTTTATCGTCCTGAATCGCCTGCGACAAAGAAATGGAAACTATTCCATCCTGATAATTATACTTCAAGGCATTAGATAGGAGATTATAAATTATTTTATCCAGCTTGTCAACATCAAAATAAGCCATTATGATTTCTTGCTCTGCTTGAAAGTTCAACGTGATATTCTTTGACTTCAACAAAGGATAAAAATTTTCTTCACACAGTTCCTTCGCAAATGTCACTATATTATTATAACTAACCTTCAACTTCAAATTTCCACTCTCGACCTTACGAAATTCCATAATTTGTTGTAGCAGCCGTTGCAAACGCTTCAGGTTTAGTTTCATTATATTCAAAGTCTGACCGTCAGCCTGTCCGTCTTGCTTCAAGTCCTCAATTGAACATTGCATCACGCTAAGTGGAGTAAACAGCTCGTGTGATATATTCGTAAAGAACTTCAACTTAGCTTGATTCACCTCTTCAGACTTCTTATGCTCAATTTGTTCTATCTTCAACGCATTTTGCAACAGAATACGTTTTCTTATAATACGAAAAGCCGTATACGCTATCATTCCAATCAATAAAACATATATCCCGTAAGCCCACCAGGTAAACCAAGGAGGAGGCAAAATCGCCAGTTTCATCTCCACCGGTTGAGACCAGACACTATTTTCATTACACGATCTGACTTGAAATATATA
>OHRH01001347.1_pt1 | contig 11583 bp, 4 predicted proteins | sample 1578391 | NCBI WGS metagenome assembly OHRH01 (sample SAMEA3879599, study PRJEB24766) | human gut metagenome | biome: human-associated habitat; feature: feces | place: USA | collected 1985/1987 | reverse complement strand
TTGGGGGAATAGTTTGGATCATTACAGTCGGACTAATATCGTTCGAAGCTCTTGCTATAGTTCTACCACCATATCGTTGAGCAGTAGCTTTAGGTTTAAGCTGACAATTAATCACATATATATCAAATTTACTTGATATAGAGTTATGACTGTCATCTGCTTCTAAATTTTCTCCTGTACTTAACTTTAATCTTAAAATAGGTTTATTAGAATTATCTCCATTATAATAACTACTTTCATCAAGATCTAATTTACTATTTTTAAGAGATTTAAATGCTATAGCTAAAGAAGTCTTTCCAAAGCCGTTAGGCGCAACTAAAATATTAGGACGATTAGGTTGAATAGATTGCTTTAACTCAAAATTTTGCAATCCTTTTATATTTTCTATATGTAGTTCAGTTATTACCATAGATACGATAAATATTATTTACAGAATTTATTAACTATTTAAAATGACAATCTTGTTAAAGCAAACTAACCCCATAAGCATCCACAGTTTCTTGACTATCTCGACCGGTAACTACTTTTCCTGTTGCTTTTTCTACACGATTCAATAACTTGATTGCTCGATCTATGAAATAAGCATCAAAATCATCTGATGAAAGATAAATATAATTTACCTTGTGAGATTCTATTGCTTCTTGAATCTTAAGTTGGTCTAATCCTTTGTTAGCCATAGTACCTATATAGGTACTTGGTGCATGTCCTCCTATTGAGCGATTGGAAGATGCATAAATTGGAGTCTTATTAATGACAGAATTCCATTTTATACGTGGAAGTTTATTTTTCTCGCAATAAGTTTGAGGGAATATATGATGAATATCAGCATCTTCATCAATGTAAGATGCTATATCCATACGATGCCCTGTCATAAAATCAAGCGGTGAGTCTTGTAAGATAAGTGCCATAATACCTTTGTACGCTGCACTATTCCTAGTCTGCATAGTCAATAAACGAGTTGGTTGTATATTGGAACGATATACAGTTTCTGGCATTTCACCACCTTCCATCCAACGAAATACGCCCATTATATCAGTTGCAAATCTAGCTTCATTGGCACCGCCATATAGTTCACCCATTACGCCACACCAATACCAACGAGACAATAATTCCTGTTTGCTTCCAAGATGCAACATTTTTTTATTTTCGTTGTCGTATGCAAAGATTGCAGCAAGTGGAATAAGTTGTGACGAATATGGAAGATCTCTGGAACGGAAAATCCCCTGATGTACTAAGAAATCAGCTGCATCACAGAAACCTTTAATCAAAGCATCATGATACTTCAAATAATCTTTCAATTCAAGCCTAAGAATGTCTTTTTTCTTACATGTTACAGCCACACGCTCATCATCACCTGAAACCACTCTTTTATAATATGATACCAACAGAGTCATTGCCGCCAAAAAATTAGCACCAGTGATTTCTTTCAATAGCTCGCCATTTACTTTTTGAGCAAAAATATGACGAATGGTCTCCCAATCTTTTCTCAATTCATGTCCTTCAGTAGCAAATGTAGCTGTGACGAGTTCGAAAACCGTAAGAGGTACACCACCAGTGTTTACATTCTCAAAAATCTGACAAACAGCCTCTTTCTGGGTTTCTTTATCAAGCTGAATTATAGGTATGTTATACTCTAAAATTGGGCGAAGAATCTGCTGGGAGAAATCACGGAATAAATTTCTATACTCTCTATCACCTTTGTAATAGTCTTCCATATCATAATGCCAATCTTCCGTATCATTATGAGAAAACGTAATATTTAGGGGAAACATCAGGTTCTCAAATTCCTTCTCTCTTGTGGATAAGTCCAGCGTTACATCACGACCAATATTTGTTGTAAGCTGTTTCTTCTCTGATACAGATATGATTGCTTCCAATCTGTCCGCAGTAGAGTCTAGACATTTACGAATATCTAGATAATAATAGCGTTTGATAATTGTATCTCGATTGGTCTCTAATCGAGTATTAGTTGCTTTCTTACTCTTCAAGACCTGATATAAGGTTGTGAGTCGCTGTTGTCCATCGAGCACAAGCCACTCAGGTGTAACTTCTGATATAGAATTCACTCCCTCAAATGTGCGATACTTAAAACGAATATGCTCACCACCATTAGCCAAAAACATCGCTGCACCCATTGGGAAACCAGATGTGATACTTTCTATTAGTTTACATATCTTCGTGTCATCCCAAACCCAACTACGTTGAAAGTCGGGTAATTGAGCCTTACCTTCTTCAACCATTTTTAGGAGGTCATCAAGTTTCTTATCGTGTGATTCAACAGCCATAACAAATTCATTTTATCAACCGATTAGTAATACATCTCAATATACTGATAAGCCTTATCAAAAACTTCTTGATCTTTAATCTGGTAGTTAACCCACAGAATAGAACGTAGTTTCTTTTTTATCTCTCGCTGAGCTGTAATGCTTTTAAAAGCATCTTTAAACTTACGTACAATAGCTACTACATTTTCATCAATATCAGCAACTACACGTTCTACAATGATAGGTGTATCCTCAGTTTTAATTGATTCAAACAACTCCGTAAGAGCAGCTTTAGCTTGTTCCCTCTTGTCAAGAGGTTGATTTGAGTTTTTTTCTTCTTCAAGCACTTCTTTGGCAAGGGTGAGCAATCCTCGGAGGAAATCAATACTAGTTATAAGATTCTCCTCCATATGACGGCGCAGTTCATCCAACTTCTCAGCAAATACCTTGTAATTAGGGTCTCCATGATGCTCTCCTAACCTCAAACGAAGCATTTTTTCCACTTCCAATATCTTTTTAGGATTGTCTTTGGCTTGCTCCAACACCATATCAATTACATCTCCATCTACCACAAGATCCTCAAGTGGAGTCCCAATATCAATTGTATCAATGTTACGATGAATGATTTCAATGGTTTTAGCACCCAATAAAGTCCATATGAGTGATCCTCCGGTACTAACAGGACGTACACTTTGATATACCTGAGCCAGCCAAGTATAATCCGCCTGATAAGCAGCCAGCATTGCATCCGGGCTTACTGTTTCCCAAGCTTTAGCCAATCGTGAAAAATGTTTTGCAAAATTCGTTTTTGTAGACTCATCAAGTAAACATTGCTGGGCAGCTTGCAAACCTTCCCAACCACCGATTGTCCGGTCTACACCAGGGAAAAAGTCAATACACTCTTGCAAAAATTGAGGTATCAACACTTTTATCTCATCAATATTCTTTACAACCGTTTTTACCGTCTCCTCATCAAAAGCAAGGCTTTTGGCTACATTATCAAATACACCAACGAAATCTACAATCAGACCACATTTCTTATCAACATTGTACTTTCTATTCGTACGGCAAATAGCTTGTAACAACGTATGATCCTTCATTGGTTTATCAAGATACATACATTGCAAAATTGGAGCATCAAAACCTGTCAACAGCTTTGAAGTGACAATCACCATTTTAATCGGTGACAATGGATCACGGAATTGGTCAAGAAGTTTTCTTTCTTGTTCTCTATCACGACAGTATGCCTTATACTCATCAGCTTTATCGCCAGCCGTATGCATAACGATAGTGGTTGCATCTTCCGAACCCAAAAGAGCATCAATCGCTTTCTTATATTTCACACAGCAGTCTCGGTTATATACCACGACTTGAGCTTTCATTCCAGTGGGCTCTACATACTCTTTGAAGTGATTTACAATATAACGTGCGACATCGTTAATTCGCTTCTCCGCTGTAAAAAATGCTTCAACAGAAGTTCGTTTTACTAATTCGTTCTTTTCTTCCTCTGATATTTGATCGGTCAGTTCATCAAACTCTTCTTGTAATTGAGCTTCGTTAAGATGCATCTCTACCGGCACTGTTTGGAAATTCAATTCAAGCGTAGCTCCATCTTCAACAGAATTTTGGAAAGTATACTTTGAAATATATCCACCTTTCTCTAAATCCTCATCAGCTCCAAAAGATTGAAAAGTATTCTTATCTCGTTTATTGATAGGCGTTCCGGTAAGGCCAAAGAAAAATGCATTAGGTAGTGCACTGCGCATTTTTTGTCCTAAATCCTTTTCCTGAGTTCGGTGTGCTTCATCTACCAATAAAATGATATTATCTCTTTCATTCAGTACACTATCAACATCTCCGAACTTGAAAATTGTCGTTATCAAAATCTTGCGCTGATCCTGCTTGAAAAATGCAACTAACTCTTCTTTTGTCTTTGCAGGTTCTATATTGGGAATATCAGCACGAGTAAAATCGCCCGTTATCTGATCTTCCAAATCAATACGGTCATCAACGATAACAACAGTGGGAGCATGTAATTCATTCTGCAAACGTAATTTTTGGGCAGCGAATACCATCAACCATGATTTTCCCGAACCCTGGAAATGCCAAATAAGACCTTTCTTCGGACCTTGTTTCTCACGATATGTGTTTAAGACACGCTGAACAATAGCTTCACCACCTAGATATTGTTGATAACGGCAAACTATTTTTATTTTTTTGCCTGATGATGTTCCTGTAAAAACACTATAGTAACGATATATGTCAAGCAGTCGGTTTGGTTGAACCAACCCCATTACGTTACTTTTAACCGACTCTATTGTACCATGCTGACGACTTTCATCTTTAAACCAAGGTCCCCATTTGTCAACAGGGGCACAGATGCCGGCATATTGAAGTTCTTTGCCTTCTGTAGCAAAGGTTAATATATTCGGAACAAACATTTCTGGAATGCTCTTTTCGTAATGCAGCATATCAATGGCTCCGTCAGCCCATGTTATCTGAGGACGAACAGGAGATTTTACTTCACCAACACAAACCGGAATTCCATTTATCAGATAAACCAAATCCAAACGTTTACCTCCTTCAACAGAACTACGTGGAAACTCCCATTGATTGGTCACTACACAATAATCTTCGACCGCATCTTCGCTAAAGAATCTGATAGGTATATATTCACCATCCTTTCCAAAAGGCTCTGTGTTTTCATTAAATAACAATGTACGAAAACGGTCATTGGCAGTCACCAATTCATCATAATTACCTCCACAAGTAATAGCAGCACGGAGTTTATAAATAACTTGCTCCGCTTGTTGACGTGTTATTGGATTTAACCTGACAAGAGCTTCCAATAGCCATGATTCAACAAGGACAGAATCAGAACTACGAGGTATATCCTGTGACTTTACATACTGCCAACTACTTTGGGTTGCAGCTTCTATGAGCATTTGCTCCACTGTATTGTCTTCGTTAAACATATCTATGATTTTTATTGTTATCAATTTAATAATTAAGCGATTTTCCTTAATTCGTCACTCTGTATGTCATTCAAATATACTAAAGCTTTTTGAATGACAGATTTTGATTTATCTGCCTGAGAGGCGATGGCCGATAAAGCCTCTCGAACATCTTTGTCGGGGAAGGGAACCTCGACTTTATCAAGCATCTTTTGCGTGATTTGGTTCATTGTTGAGGACTTTCCCTCACTAACACGTTCTCTGAAATCTTGAGATTGGAAATAGAGGTACAAGTATTTTGCCTCGGCAGAACGTATTATAGTCATGAACGCACCAAAAGTCATTGGTTCATTAATGTCGGGAATCATAGCCACTTTACCTACAAGTGAAGCACTTCCATTACGGCTGCACATCAGGATATCGTCTTCTTTCACGAAGAGGCTTTCTTTGATTGGCGCATTAACCCTGACAATATCTGAAAAGGATATTTTCCCATCTTGTATGTTACCAGACCTAAGCACAATGGTACCATCATCACAAATTTGTTCGGGCTTATAAGTTAAGCCTATGGAATATTCTGCCAATTCTGAAAGTCTTTTTGTTGGCCAGCCTTTCGGGTTGTTTCTTGGATCACCCACCATCTCGATAAATTGCGATTTGAAGTCGCCAAATTTTGATTTGTCGGCTTGTCTATATATTGCTTCAAAACGCCTTTGTTCCTCTATCGCAGGCAACCCAACCATAAAATGGTTCAGATATGAAGCACTAACTCTTTTCTGACCGCCTGTTCCAGACATATTTTTTGCAGCACGCTCACGAAATATAGGCATTCGTGTTAATGTTAACAGCCAATAAGGACTAGATATTCCGTTAATTGGCCGCAATACATGAAATTCTGTAGATCCCACTCCTATTCCATTTGTAAGTCCATAAGCAATAGCACCTTTCCCATTCTCCATACAAGGTGTAATCTTGGCAAACAAGACATCATTATTCTCAAAATATGTAAAGCCCTTTTTTACTTTTCCATATTCTTCGTCAGCCATATCTACCAAATATCCATCCTCACTTACCGCCGGCATAGGAATAAAAGAGACTTTATCTGTGTCGCAAAGAGCAATGTTAGGTCGTCTTGGATTAATAATACAGCATTGTCCTAACCTCTTCAACTCATTCTTCTGTTTTGAAGAAAGAGGATTTCCAAACATCTCGATAAATTGCGATTTCACCATTTCATCAGTGGCATCAAGTAGCTTTTTATAGGCCTCCTTCAATCGATAGGCTGCCCATAATTTATCAGCAAGAATTTTTTGTTCCTCTAATGGAGGTAATTCGAACTCATAATCAGCCAAATGCTCCCATTTTACACGAGGTGATAGAGATCCAGCAGAGCCTCTATTAGCATAATCAAAAAATACAGGTGTTTGAATTATGAAAGGCAATAACTCAGGCACCATTTTCCCTTCTATTGCTTCTATTACAGTTATGTCGCCTGAGCATATACCATCAAATTCAGCAATTGCAGCCTTACGTTGATAAGCTCGACGTCTACCAAATAAGACTTGTCCCTTTACAAACCTTTTTGAAAAAGTATTATCTGTATTTATATCATATGCATCAAAACGTATTTCATCAGGGATAAGATGTTCCAAACCAACTATAGGAACATCCTGTTTACTTTTTGTCCATTTAAGTCGACTTTCACGAGCGACATCACCTAATTTTACTACACCCATACTATTTAATCAACTTAATTAACTCATCCATTTCATTTATACATTGACTATGAGAGGAAATCCAAACATTTATAGCATCCTCTTTAGAGACAGTAAGTGCATCCTGTAGTACACTTTGATATGCATACAATGATATATTCAGATTAAACTTCTTTTCTCTAATTTCATCATTACTTACAATTCTTGAGAAGCCATCCAATTCTCTATTTTGCTGGTATGCATTTACAATCTTTTGTATATGCTCTGCCAACAACATACTCTCTGCATTTTTTCTTGTAACTTCATTCACAGCATTTATCATCAAAACTCGATTCTTTTTGCTATTAGCCTTTGAGCAGTTACATATTAATATGCAAGCTTCCATAGGAGAATTATAAAACAAGTTTGCTCCCAAACCTATTATACAATCAAGTATATCTATTTCAACGAGTTTCTTTCGTAATTCTAATTCTTCATCACGAAATAGTACACCATGGGGGAAAAGAATCGCACATCTTCCCTGAGTTTCATTCATTGAAGCTATGATATGCTGAAGAAATGCATAATCAGCTCTTCCCTGAGGAGGTGTTCCCAAGAAATTACGTCCCCACTTATCATTCATGAATTTTTCACGATTCCATTCTTTGATTGAATAAGGAGGATTTGCCAGAACAATGTCGAACTTACGAAGATGGCTGCCATCCAAGAATGCAGGATGCTCCAACGTATCTGCACATGCAATCGAAAAATCTTCAACTCCATTCAAATAAAGATTCATTCGTGCAATAGAAGAAGTCAAGCCATTCACCTCTTGTCCGAACACCTGTACACTCTGCCACTCTGCACCTTTGTTGCGAAGATAGTCTAAACATTTAACCAACATACCCCCGGAACCACAAGTTGGGTCATAAATGCTTTCATTCGGTTGTGGCTGCAGTATCTCAGCCATAAGTTGAACGACTGTTCTATTCGTATAGAACTCCTGAGCAGTATTTCCGGCATCATCGGCAAACTTTCCAACAAGGTATTCGTATGCCTGCCCCATCTCATCGGCAGGACAAGCCTTTAGGCTCAACGTATATTTAGAAAAATCCTCAATCAACGAAGTAATGATATTATCAGGCATCTTCGCCTTATTGGTCCAGCCATCCTTAGGTCCGAAAATACCTTCTAATCCTCCGATTTTTCTACCATCCATTTCCTTAGCAGGATTGGCTTGCTCAATGGCAATAAATGCTTCGACTAATTTATTACCAACATTTTCCGTTACCTCACGAACATCTCTCCAGTGCGCACCATCAGGAATACGGATGGGGAGATCTTCTACTTGCATACCTGCATACTCAACTCCTCCTTCACACACAAAACCTTCAAACTGTTCATCATAAACATCGGAAATGCGTTTGAAAAAAAGCAAAGGGAAAATATACTCTTTATATCCAGCCGCATCAATCTGGCCACGCAAATGAGTGGCAGCTGCCCAAAGAAAACCTTTAAGTTCATCGAGCGTAATAGGGTCGTCCGGATGACGATATTGTTTTACTTTTTCTGCCATATTGATTATGCGTTAATGAGTAATGAAAATTCTTCCTCCAACCGCTTTACCTCTTCATATGCGTGCTTGAACTCAGCCAACACTTCCGCATAAGGACGAATTTCCTCCTTGTGGTAAACCACATAGCGATTGGGCGAAAGATTATACTCTTTATCTCTTATCTCCTGCAATGTAACGATTCGAGAATAGTCCTCTTCATCGGAGTAATTTTGATAAAGTGAATATAACCTATCTATATCATTCTCTTCTAAAATATTCTGCGCTCTCTTTTGAGTTAGAATTTTGGAACCATCTATCATCAAAATCCGTCCGGAATGATGAGCCGGTTTCATTCTTCGTATTATCAAAAAGCACGGTGAAAGTCCAGTACCATAAAACAATTTATCTCCTAAAGTCACAACAGCTTCAATCAAATCACTTTCGACTAACTGCTTTCGTATTTCAGTTTCTTGATTTCGGAACAAAATTCCTTGTGGCATTACAACAGCCATACGACCTTGCCCTGAAACCATAGAACATATCATGTGCTGAATCCATGCATAATCGCCACAACTATCACTCGGTGTACCGTATATATTGCGCTTATATTTATCTGAACTCCATTCTGTTGCTCCCCAATTTTCAAGAGAAAATGGAGGATTTGCTATAACACAATCGAATTTGGCGATATTACCACCTTGAAGAATTTTTGGGTCCCTCAATGTGTCGCCTTGCATTACATTAAAATCAGATGCACCATGAAGGAATAGATTCATTTTAGCAATGGCCGCATTCACGACATTCTTCTCTTGTCCGAATATACTTCCACAGCAAAGAGAATCATCGTGCATATATCGTATAGCTTCGATAAGCATTCCTCCACTACCACAAGCAGGATCATATACAGTTTCCCCCGGTTGCGGATCGAGAATATGCACTAATAATCTCACAACAGAACGAGGAGTATAAAACTCTCCAGCTTGAGCCTTACTATCATCGGCAAACTTCTTCAATAATATTTCATAAGCATCACCCATTAAGTCCGCAGGGTAATCCTTATTACCAAGTTTTCGTTTTGATAGATGTTCTATCAGGTCACGAATCTTGCTATCATTGAGAATTGCTTTGTTAGTCCATTTCTGAGATGAAAACATAGATAGCACCCCATACAATGTATCTGGGTTTGCTATCTCTATCTGCCTCATAGCACCGACTATGGCAGCTCCAAAATTTTCTGTACGCTCTCGGACTTCTTGCCAATGACAACCATCAGGAATAACAAAACGATGTTGCTCTGGCAGAGATGCATACTCCTTATCACCACCACTTGATATTAAAGCTTCTTCTGTTTCTTCAGATGTCCAATTCTTACTTTTGAACAATTTCTGAACAGAAGCATCCTCTTTGTTAACGCGCTGCTGAACATCTTTCTGGAACCCAGTGCCTTTATCAAAAGGAATGACGACATTATTTTGTGTTTTACGAGCTTTTCCCAAATAAGCCTGAATGGTGTCATATAGCATTTTTTCCGCAGATTGTGGATTTTTTTTCTGCTCGGCTTCTATTTTTGTTTTTTGATCTGCGAGGAAGTTTTTTCTATCAATATGTGGCTGACGCCTGTCTGCATTTGCAATCATAGATAAACATTTGTTTTCATAAGCAATGAGATCGTCAATGGTGATATCTATTTTTATGGCTTCGTAAAACCAGTTGCCAATTTTGCTATTTCTATCTTTCTGAGCTTGCATGACAGACTGTTTCAAAGTCATGTCTCTTTGTTTCTTTAACAATGCCTGAACAAAATCCTCTTTCGTAGCAGTCATATAGGTCACTCGTTCATCCTCGAGCATCTTTTGCATAGGAACTTGCCACTTCTGTACCTCATTCGCATCTTTAGATTCCATGGAAAGCAGTTTTCGAAGCTCTTCTCGATTTTGCATTGCAGCCCTACCATCTTCATTACCACTGAGTTTCTTTTGGGCAGTACTGCGTTCGTAAGCCAATAAGCGTTCTCTATTGGAATAAATGTCCAGTCTGTTGAAAAGCCCACGTGCACCAATGGTTTTCGTATAGTAGTCAAAGAAACTTGTGTTTGGCGCATCCGAACCATTTTGTACGATATCAGGGAATTTTTTTGCCAGTTCATCTATGCGTTCTTTGCGTTCATGATATCGCGCAGCTGCTCCGCTGAACCATTGGGAACGACTTTCTAAAAGTCTGCTCTGTTCATATCTCAGCAAAGAGGAAATATCTGTAAACAATGCTTTATTGACTGCTTTTCCTCCCAGTTCTCTATACTTCTTCAACAGAATGCTTCCTTTGGTCTTATCTGTTTCAGCAATATTCTGAGCTGCTGCAAATTCTTTCATTTGCTGTATTCTATTTTCGGATTTTTGTGTCAGTTCTTTTCTTCGATTTTCCTCATAAGCAATGAGGGAATCAACTGTAACAGCTTCCTGTTTGGATTTGTTCCGCAGGTAAGAACGAAAGCCTGTTTCGTTCCCACCACCAGTAGTATAAGCATTCATAATTTTTTCGCTTGGCGTTAGAGCAGCAGCTGTTCTACTTCTTTTTGTTGATGCACTTGTTCCGCTGTTGCCTGCCGACGCCTTAGCGATATTTTGTAAATTGTCTGAATGTTTTTTCAGGTTGGCTTGGATTTTCATCCCTAATTTCTGGTAGTCCTTATCATTCTTCAAATCTTCTATTTCCTGTCTTTCCGCAGCAATGGTTTCTTGGGTGCTGCGAAGCTGTACATAGAATCTATGCTGGATTTCCTGGATGACTTTATTCATATCTAAAAATCCAGAATTAGATTCATCCATGCTTACAAACATGGGAGTATCTTTGTTCTGATATTGATACAGCATACGCTTTGCGTCTTCAAAGGATGATTGGCTGGCATCAAAAGCAGCCTTACCATAAGACTCCTCTTTTTTGCTGATCATTTTTTCCAACTCATCTTTGTTGTCTAACATTTTGTTGACTCTGCCACCAAGCATGCGGAAGTTGAAGGAATCATCCGCTGTCCATTTTCCATTTTCTCTGGTTGCCAGAATTGCTGCTTGAATTGCGGCAAGTTCCCAATCTGCGAAGGTATAACTGTATAGTGTTTT